>Ga0272441_10000183_pt1 | contig 140495 bp, 179 predicted proteins | sample SSMProp6N_FD_193582 | JGI IMG/M metagenome (GOLD analysis project Ga0272441, IMG submission 193582) | Marine sediment archaeal communities from Little Sippewissett salt marsh, Falmouth, MA, United States - SSM-Prop-6N | ecosystem: Environmental > Aquatic > Marine > Wetlands > Sediment ...
GAACATCCTCAATATGACAGATAAAGAGATCAGAGAGAATGCAGCAGGCGGCGGCGGAGGCGCTGGTGGAGGAGGCGGGGGAGGTAGCCTTGCTGGTGACCTCGGCGGTGGAGAAGATATCTTTGGCGGCGGCGACGAAAGCGGAGGAGACTTTGATCTTGGGGGTGACCTTGGCGGAGACGAAGCGGGCGGTGAAGAGGACACCACAGGAGGCGAAGAAGACGAAGAAGATCTCACTGCAGCTGATGATCATGATGAGGACGAAAACAACAATAGGATCCTTACGTCAGGAGACGACCAAGGAAAGTCAGAACGACTACCTGTCAAGCCCAGCGCTCGAACTACGCACAATAGAAAGGTTCGATACGCTAAGAGCGGTCATACAGACGTTGGATTGGTTGATTTTGCAAAGATGCTAAAACCAGATACGCTTGGTAGCGTCTATGATAGCGACTTCTTTAGGGTGTTTGGTAAGAATAGCGTCAGCGAAAGTGATGATCGTACAACAAAAACAACGCTTGTCATGTCGCCAGATATTGTCTCGATGCTCGAGCGCATGAGGATCAAGGTTGGCATCAAGTCCAAGGGTTCTGTTTCGTCTGGAAGCATCATCTCTGAAGGAATCGATGTCCAAGATGAGATCGATGTTACGCATACCGACGTCATCGACGGGCTAGATATTGATGATTGGAGAGAACAGAAATGAGCTCGCGAACCCACAACAAGAAGCGAAACGTGATCTTGGTGTACGAGTTCCTGATTCGAGCCATCTCGAAGGCGCTGATGGAAGACGACAAGCGTCGTCAGGCCGCGGCGCTGAAGGTCATCAGGAGGAACTTCAAGCCAGGAACTGAACTCTACAAGGAGTTTAGGCTTGCAAATGCGATGTACACGTCGACGGTCTCAACTTCTTCGGTCGCCTCATCGATCATGAGTGAGGCAAAGACCGCTGTGAGGGACATCGATGAGCGGAAGTTGAATCGAGAAAAATCGATCCTCATCCGTGAGATCAACTATTCACTTGGACAGGACGTTTACGACGAACCGATTCCAGACTATACAATTCTGGCAACAATCCAGACGTTATTCAACGAGTGGCGTCGTACTTCTGACCTCGGTCGCCTTGCGGAATACGAAGACAAAGTGAATAGGTGGTTGGTCACTGAGAAGACGCGAGAGGAGACGCCCATTTCCGATCTAGATCCAGGCACGTCGCGTCTGATGACGAGCATCATCTCTCGCAAGCTCAACGAGAAGTACGCCGATAAGCTTACGTCAGAGCAGAAAGAGATCATCAGGATCTATGCACTCAGTGAGGCGGCTGGAGCGGATACAAGGATCGAGGCGTTCCTCTCTGATATCAAGGAACGCCTCGAAATCCAGCTCGCTCATACAGATTCGAATGGAAAGCAGATCGATGAGATCAAGCAGATGCTTCTTGATGAGAACCTTGAGACCGTCGACGATGACACGATTACGAGGTTTATGCTGTACGTAAAGCTCGGTTCAGAGCTGACAGGAGGGAAGAATGTCCAATAAACGCCTCCTGAGGTCATGGCCGACATTTGAAGAACCACCCAGGCGTATCAGCGAAGCTGCAAACGTATCGAAGGAAAAGGGACGTATCGTCCTGACAGGTATCCTTCAAAAGGCAGATACGTTGAATCAGAACGGTCGCATCTATCCGTGTTCGGTGTTGAGCAGAGAAGTTGAGAACTATCAGAAGTACATCCTTGAACGTCGTGCTACTGGAGAGCTTGATCATCCCGATTCTTCTGTCGTCAGTCTGAAGAACGCCAGTCACAACATCATCGAAGCTTGGATGGAAGGCAACGTTGTCTATGGTCGTGCCATGCTGCTGAATACGCCGTCCGGAAGGATCCTGCAAAATCTGCATGAGGACGGAATTAAGCTGGGCATCTCCTCGCGAGGTGTCGGTTCGACTGAGCGTGACGGTGACTACTACATTGTTCAGGACGATTTCCAACTGATCTGTTGGGATTTTGTCAGCGAACCTTCAACGCCGGGTGCGTTCATGCTCCCGGAGCACGCAGCGTTCATGCCTGAGGGTATGGAAATCAAGGGAGAGATGACAATTGCTGAGCGCGTTCGAGAATCACGCGCGCCAGTAGATACGATAGATGCAATTGTGTCAGACCTTCTTTCAATGAGGAACAGGTGAAGAAATGCCGCTAGGTAACCCAAGTGAAGGATTCCAGAACGCTCAGGCGTACCAGGCACCTGGGCTTCCGTTCGTTCGTACGACATCGTCGCAGGAGCAGATCAAGTTTCCAAACGTATCACGATCGATCCACGTCACCGCAGACGGTGGAGACGTTGCGGTGTACTTCGCAGAAAATGCGCCAGCCACTCGTCAGTTCACAGTGAAGTCGGGTACGACGATAGAGCTATCTGTACGTGTGAAGGACCTATGGGTGAACCCTGCGTCTGCTGTGAGCGTGTTTGCAGCGCTAACGACAATTCCCAGAGATGCTATGCCTGTCTTGACGGGAAGCAACTGGGAAGGTATCGAGTGATCGTCAAACATCCATCGAAGGTGCTCGAACGTACGTGCAAGGAAGTTTTTGATTTTAATATGGCTTGGCCTATTGGTGAGGTCATGCTTGGTGCCTTGTTTGATTCGAAGGATGCTGTAGGCCTTGCGGCACCGCAGCTGAACCATTCCATACGAGTGATTGTTGTTGATCCATTTCCGAAGTTCAAGGATGGGAAGAGGATTGCAAGTGAATCAACAAGGATCATGGTAAATCCTCGTGTGATGTTTGAGTCCGTCGAACGAGACGTTGCGCTCGAGGGATGTCTTTCTTTCCCTGGACTGCAAATTCCAGTCGATCGCCCGAGAGATGTTACAATAGAGTACATGTTTAGCGATGGAGACACCTGTAAAGAGCTATTGAACGGATGGCATGCTCGTGTTGTGCAACACGAAATAGATCATCTTGACGGCGTGACGATTCTTAGCAAGGCAAACAGGCAGCTTCGTCGGTCGTATACGAAGAAGATGAGGGCACGATGAAGGTTACGAAGCAGCAGCTCAAGGCACTGATCAAGGAGTGTCTCGTTGAGATCCTTGTTGAAGGAATCGAAAAGTCGCATGCTGATGTTGTTGCTGAGGCAGCCGAACGTTCTCGAACTGTGTCTCAACGTCCTCGACAATCGCAACAGCAACCGCGTGGCCTGCAACCGAGACCTGCGCTACACGCTGCTGTCAATGAGGTTGCAGGCCACGACAATACGTTGAGAGGGATCCTGACTGACACGGTTGTCACAACGATGCCTGCACAGTATGCCGCCGAAGGTCCCATGGCAATGTCAGGTGCTGCAGCGTTAGTTGAGTCGACAGATTCAGCCACACCAGTTGAGGATGGCAACAGCGCATGGGCTGACATGGCATTCAATACATCCCGTCCTGATCCAACGAAGATTCTTGCATTGGGATTCAATCCGTCGTCGCAGGCGTGACTAGCCGCTAGCGTAAATCGGCGTAATCTCTGTGAGTGTACCTATTTACTTGTAGCACACCCGCAGGGAGACGTACAAATGATCAAGAAGATCCGCTTGGATGCCAAGGCGCTTCGCGCACTAGTTCTTGACGAAGCCAAGAAGTTCAGCAAGATGAAGGATGTTGATTCCGTTTCAGCAAAGGAAGTCGACGCTGACGAGCTTGCTAATACCTTGGAGAAGAAGCACGACTTCACGATGGAGGAGGCAAAGGATGCCGCCGTAGCCATCATTGAAGCTCGCCGGCTTAAGGAAGAGGAAGTGAAGCTCATCCAACGTATCAAGAAGGTTCGCACAAAGCGAGCAGAGATCGGTCGAAAGTTGGGAAGCATCCTGTAAGGAGTAACAGATGCCCGGACAAGGTAAGTACACAGCCTATTACGATCAGGCGTTCACTGGAAACGAAGACAAGAAGACCAAACTAGAGGAGATCTACGCAAAGGGAGTTTTCACTGAGGGAGGACCATACAACCAGTCAGACGTGATCGAGACTGGAAACGAGCGTATCCTTGCGATCGGTGATGCTGAGTCTGGGACAGGGTTTCTGCAGAAGGGTGACGCCGGCATGTTTCCAGATGGCGTTTATATGGACTTCAGGGGTTCTCCAAACAACCCCGACGAAGCAGACATCTCGACTGTTGGGTGGAAGAAAGCGGGTGATCCGCTCAACGCGTACACTCCAGACGTTCGTTCGCCTGGTCCGGCACCAGGTGTCGACCTGTCGAGTACAGACACAAGCACCATTTCCGTTAACGCAGATGCGTCCGGTGGAGACTCACGTGATGAGGCGCCTGGCGACCTTTCAAATGTTGAGGTTCTTAACCCGAACTACGATCCTGCGGAATCTGACGCTGAGAAGTACGACAACAAGGGAACGAGGAACCCGATCCACACAGGTCGCAAGATTCATGAGGTCGCAGCTGTTTCTGTTGACAGGCCGTTGAAGCTTGGAGACTCGATGCACCACGCAGATGAGTGATCGTGTGCGATTGCGTCATATAGTTAGTCTCTAGGAGAACTACGAGGATGCCAACGACTAAGGAGCTGTACACAGAGGCGCTTGCAGACGCTCGCAAGGTTCGTGAGGTCGCTGTCAAAGATGCTCAGATGTCTGTACTTGAGGCGCTGACGCCTCGGATTAGGAACCTTGTTGAAGAACAGCTCCTCGGTGAAGAGTCTGTTGAAGGACCGCCTCGTATCCCACCGGGTGAAGAGACAGATGCTGAGACATCTGCTGACCAGGGACCCGGCACTGGGGCTGCTATGGGCGACGTAGCGGTCGTTGCTACTGCACCTGTAGGTCCTGTTTCATCGGGTGAAGAGTCCCCGTGTTGTGCCGATGAAGGCATGGTTGGCGTCTCCGATCCAGTAGCTGCCATCATCAGGCAGTTTGAACTGAACATCGAAGGGATTGCTGCCCTTCAGCCGCTCCTTGAGGCAACGAGAGAGGGTGGAACGAAGGAAATCGAGCTTGCAATGTACAAGCTTGCTGAGGAAATAGGCCGTTTAAGGAAGGCAAATGCCGACCTCCTGCACACAGCAGCATTTGGTCGAAAAATCACTCAGATGATTTCTGGAATGGAGAATATGTATGACTACGTGCAGGAGGTAGTTTCCGATCCTGCACTCAAGACTTCTCTGTCAGAGAAGCTTGAAACCCACTACCAGGAACTGAAGACACTCCGAGAGGGTACGATGAAGAACCGAAATCGCAATCGCAAGTTGAATGAAGACGCCGAACTCGACGCGGTCGGTGGTTCTGAGGAAGGCGCCGGCGAAGAGACGAAGACTGTTTCTTTGAACGTTGATGTGCCCGTGGATTTGGCTGATGAGCTCGTTGATAGTCTTAGTGACATTGAAATCGAACTCGATGATGAAGGCGGCGATGACCTCGGTGGCGAAGACGACCTCGGTGGCGATGACCTCGGTGGTGGAGAAGATGATGTCCTCGACGTTGGTGGCGGAGAGGGTGAAGAGGAGGATGAATTGCAGCTCAACTCAGTACAACTTTCTGACGATACGATCGTCGAGATCGATGAGAATATGCTGCGCCGCGAGCTGAGCAGGGAGCGCAAACGCCTTAGCGAGGAGGGCTTCCCAACGCCTTCGGCAGACGGTGCAGGCGTCGATTCGGCCGCGATGGATGACTTCGGCGGTGGAGCAGACGAAGGTGAACCCTTCTCTGATCTGGATGTCGAAGCTGACTGGCCTGGCGCACGAAACGCATCGGCAACGACAGAGTCGACCCGCGCAGATCATGATTCGACACAGTCGATGACTGAGATGGACGAGCCTCCTGTCGCTGAAGGTGAAGGCATGGAAGACGAAGGCGCGACCTGCGAGAGTCTCGAGAAGAAGCTCGCCTACGAATTCCGAGTCCAGAAAGCAGCCAAGTCGAAGGGTGCAGAGCTTAAGCGCGAAGGTGCCAAGGCACGCAATGCTCGAAACACCAAGGCGTTCCAGGCCGTGAAGGCAAGGTACGTTGCGGAAGCGAAGCGCTATAGGGAAAGCGTTGAGCGTGCAAAGCAAATTAAGGCCAGCCTCACTGAGGCCAAGGCAAGGGGCCGCTCGAATAGCGGTTCGAACGCGGACGGAGACATCCGCAAGAAGTTGGCAGAATCGAATCTGAACAACGTGAAGCTGCAGTATGCAAACAAGCTCCTGCAGACTCAACTCCCGAACGCAAAGAAGCTGCAGATCGTCGAGCAGCTCGATGAGGCTAAGTCTCCTCGCGAGGCAAAGCTGATCTTCGAGAGCTCAGTGAAGCTGCTTGGTTCGGGTGAAAAGCCGAACAACCAGCGCCAGGGTGCCGGCACGGCATCGAGGGCGACGCGCTCCGGCAGCGCATCACAGACGACCCTTAATGAGGGTTTCGAGATCAACCGCTGGTCACGACTCGCGGGGATCAAGTAACGATTCTGACCAATCACGGAGAAACAAATGTCCAAGTACTTTACTCTAGAGCAGCTTAGCGAAGGCGTCATGGAGAGGCACGTCGGTGCCGAACGCTCCCGCCTCGTTGAGAAGTGGAGCCGTACGGGTCTCCTGCGAGGCCTCGAAGGCAAGCGTCGTGAAAGCATGGCGCAGCTCCTCGAGAACCAGGCTGTCCAGGTCCTCAAGGAAAGCAACGCACTGTCGACTGGTGGAGCAGGCCTGACGTCGTCCGGCCAGATCCAGGGCTTCAGCAACATCGCATTCCCGATCGTCCGCCGAGTGTTCGGTGGCCTTGTCGCGAACGAACTGGTTTCAATCCAGCCGATGTCACTGCCTTCGGGCCTGATCTTCTACATCGACTACACCTACGGGTCAAACGTCGGTGGAGACGCTGGCGTCGACCTTTCGTCATCCTCGACGAATGAGACCTACACTCGTGGCCAGTCACTGTACAACAACCCAGCAGGTAGGGGAGTCCAGAGTGGTTCTCTTGCGGCGGGTGGTATGTACGACCTCGTCGGCTCGGGTTACTCAAAGGTTCATACTGGTTCGACAGCTGTGACAGTCGCCACGACGGCAATCGGTGCATGGACCGGCGCGAATGACACATTCGTTTCCGGAACAACTGTTGCTGCATCGACTGACTTCACGGGCTCAAACGCCCAGTACGTCAGCTACGATGGCCAGATTGCAAAGGACCTCGACCTTGGCACTCTCGATCTCACCTACGTCCACCTCGCGGTCACGGACCTCGCTTCGGCGATTCCGACGGGCAACGTCCTCGACGTTGACCAGATCGCAGTCACTGGCCTTTCTGTCCCGGGCGGCGCTCAGGCATGGGGAGAGGCATACCAGGCAGGAACAGGTGTCCTCAACCTGCGTCGTCACAACAAGCGTGGTAACTTCTCTGGTGGTGTTTGGACTCCAAACCCGCTGAACGGTACGCACGTTCAGATGGCGCTTCGTCTGTCAAACGGTGGTGGAGCTCCTCAGGTCGGTACGGCAACGGTTTCGATGGCGGTTGCAGATACAGTCCAGACAGGAGACGCCGTCGGTGCTACGCTGACGATCCCGTCCTTCGAGTCTGACTTTGGCGCGACTCCTTCGCCTTCGATCCCGGACATCGACATCAAGATCGAGACGATCTCGATCACTGCAACAACCCGCAAGCTTCGTGCTCGCTGGACGCCGGAACTCGCACAGGACCTCAACGCATACCACAGCACGGATGCAGAGGTTGAGCTCACCAGCATCCTGTCTGAGCAGGTTGCGCTCGAGATCGACCGTGAGATCCTCCACGAGCTCCTCACGCAGGCCAACGGTGCAAACCTCTACTGGAGCCGCGCGCCTGGCAAGTTCGTCGATAAGGAGACAGGCAAGCCGATCCGGCTCGCGAACTCGCTGTCCGTGGGTCCTGCATTCACGGGTACGGTTCAGGATTGGTACCAGACGCTGGTTGAGACCATCGTCGATGTCGCCAACACGATTCACAGGAAGACCCTCCGCGGCGCAGCCAACTTTGTTGTGACTGGTCCGGACGTCTGCACGATCCTGGAATCCAGCGTCCTCTACAAGCCGAAGTACACGATCGATGGTGAAGGCCAGGTCGGCAACCCGATGACAATCGGTGCCGAGGCGATCGGTACTGTGTCGAATCGCTTCACGGTCTACAAGGACCCGTACTTCCCGCGTAACCGCATCCTTGTCGGTTTCAAGGGTGGAAGCTACCTCGAAACGGGCTTCGTATACGCACCTTACGTGCCGCTCATCGTCACCCCGACGATCTACGCACCTGAGGACTTCACGCCTCGCAAGGGTGTGATGACCCGCTACGGCAAGAAGATGGTCAGGAGCGATTATTATGGGACCGTTACGATTTTGGACATGAACATAATTTGACATGAATGTCATCTGAACTTTCGCTTGAGCGCCCTAGCATGTCTAGGGCGTTCGCTTTATCTTTTTAATTGTCATTCAACTCTTGAAGTGGTATAATACAAACCATGCAAGAGGAAACACTTTGTCGCGAGTGTGGACAGGAATTCGATACATCTGAACAGGTTCGTCGTCACTTAAGAAAACACAAGATGTCCTATAAAGATTACGTGTTGAAGTGGAAGTACGATAACATCAAACCAATTTGCAAGTGTGGTTGCGGCCAAGAGACGCTTTGGAACATAGCGTTGAAGGATTTTGCTGTTCACGTCCAAGGACATCACGCGTGGGGTTGTAAGAAGTCCGACGAAGAAAAGCAAAAAATTGGTCGCAAGAACAGCGAAAACATGAAGCGTTATTATGCTGAACATCATGATGAAGCAATGCGAAAAGTTGCGTTAATGAACGCGGCACATACACCAGAAGTTGAAGCAAAACGTATCAAAGCAACCCGTCGAGCCTACGAGACTATGTCGTTCGAAGACAAGCAGAAGTTTTCAGACAACACAAAAAAGCTCTGGAGAGAGTCTCGAGAACTCATGGATGCGGCACGTGAAAAAGCTGCTATAACGTTCAAAGAACGTGCTGCAAACGGTGAATATGACCTTGAAAGTCGTAACAGAAAGATTTCAAAAGCGATAACTCAACTGTACATCGACGGTGGACAAGCATGGGGCACGGGTCACTATACGTCTACAAAAACAGGAAAGACGATTTATCATCGTTCGTCTTGGGAGCTTCAATATGCTCAGCTGTTGGATGAAGATCCTGATGTACTAACATGGGAGTTTGAATGGGAAGGCATCCCATATGAAATTGATGGTGTAATTCATCATTACGTTCCTGATTTTCACGTTGTGATGAATGATAAGTCTCACCTCTTTGTTGAGGTCAAGCCCCAGGCGCTTGTTGAAACTGATGTAAATGCGGCAAAACGCAATGCAGCACTAAGGGTATGTGAACACCGAGGGTGGAAGTACGTTTCATGGGCTCCTGTTGTATAATCCATCACATGTCAAACGTCACGCAGGAAGACAAAGAAAGAAGCAAGCTACTTCAATTGCAGCATGTAATACTCGTCAGGGATTTGATGAACGAAGCCGTGATGGTCCTGCTTCGCAGAGCCGCGCTTCACGATAAGTCGAAGCTCGAGGAACCTGAGTTGTCCATATTTGCAGAATACGCCGGTCGTCTCAAGGGGCTTACATACATGAGCGACGAGTACAGGCAGTGCCTCAAAGAGATGGCACCAGCGCTTGAACACCACTATGCCGCGAACCGACATCATCCTCAACACTTTCCAAACGGGATCGATGATATGAACTTGTTTGATCTACTTGAGATGTTCATCGACTGGTACGCATCTACGAAAAGACATGACGATGGAGATATCAACGACAGCATTGACAAGAACAAGACACGGTTTGAGCTAAGCGACCAGCTTGAACGCATCCTGCGCAACACAATTGTAGAATTCGATCCAAGCGTTGAAGGAGATAGTTAGACAAGGGTTCCATGTTCACGGGTGAAGACAAGATATGACTGTTTACACTGATGAGGAAACGTACCTGGCAGGTGCGATAAAGGACCACGCTCAACGCCTCGCAATGTTGGCAGTCGCCGGAGATGAGATTGGTCTGATGAACGAGCTCGATACGATGATCACCAGCGCGATCGGTGGTGGACGTCCAAAGAAGCGTGCTGAAGATCCACGACGTCGCGTCATCAGGAACTTTGAGAAGCCATCGATACGCCAGCGTACCGAAGCTGTGATGTTTGAGTATGTTGACAAGGACGCCGTGGTTGCGGTCACAAAGATCCTCAGTGGAGAAGGATCGAAGGCAGCGAATTCAAGGATGCAGCTCGCCCAAAACATGCTTAGGGCGTACAATAGTGGGTCAAAGTCGTACATTACAATGTTCAAGCGTGCGATTCAACTCATCAAAAAGCACCTCGGTCTACTGGAAGGCATAGACGAGTTTGAGGCCGTGAAGGCGCTTCTTCGCGAAGAGGAGAACAACGCTACGACAGCAGGTCCGTCCAAGGATAGAGATACCGGTGAGATCCTCTACCACCTCGACATGGCAACGCGTCACCTTGACGTCCTTGTCGACTATACGTTGATTGCTGGACACGAAGACGAGATCACGCAGATCTCGTCAGCAGTGCAACGGCTCGCCCAGGGACTCAGGTCAGAACTCGAGGCAACTCGTACACCTTACGATGAGGTTTAACGAGAACATTCGACAGATCGTTAGATAATTCTAAAGGTCCCATAAAGGGGACAATGGGCAAGGGTACACGAATTATTTTGAGCCTTCTCGTGCCTTCTTGAGATGGCTTGTGTCGTTCGTTTGATACAACAAACGTACGCGGTGTAAGGTTTCTGTCTAAGACATACTGTTATGATCTTTCATCGAGCCAGATCGGGACACTCAGAAGGGTCATCAACAAACACTTCAATTGTTGAACATCGGTCTGCTGTGGGATATATTTTGAATGTTTGTAGTCACACTGCTGCGATGTTGGCTTGAGGTACATCTGCAGAAGAGAATGTTTACATCGCACGAGATGTTTATGAAGTTCAACAAATGATAAAACTCACGCTGACTCCAGAAGAGGTGGTTGCTCTGAACAACCACCTCGGCAAAAGGTTTTCCAGCGGGCCCAAACCACAAAGCGGGTCCGCTGACTCACAACTTCAATCGATCTCAGCAAAGGTTGCGCAGATCATTGCGATCTCTGTAAAGTTTGCAGCGGAAGAGCTCATCAATATCGGAGTGTCACTGAACGACTCCCCAGAAGAGGCACGGGTGGCGTTCAAACGCTTTCAGGCACAAGAATCAAAGAAGATCAGTGACCTGACACGTGCAAACAGGGACGTCGGTAGACAAGGCAGCAAGTTCCTGACGCTCGACGACGAGAATAGCGATGAACCAAAACAGCAGTATCCTCAACGACAGCGTCGTCGTTCAAGACGTTCATCCTAGTGTCAACGTTGACTCGTTTGTCCAGGCATAGCAGCTTGCTTCGAACGATAGCGATGTCTTCATCATCAGGATGAAACTTGGTCAGAAGACGCAGCGCGGTGAAGGCTTCAGGTGGACAACGATCGTTGTGCTCAGATTGAAACGCCCGAAGATACGTATGTTGATCTGCTCGTGATCCATCACGGTGCAACAAGCGTTTCTGATGGCGTATAGTTAGCTTTACGATAAGGGGCCGACTGGCTTCGACGTGGGAAGAGAAGGTAGGAACGATCACGTAGGGTTTCTGGGTACCCTTAACTGCTCAGGCGTAAACAACTGCGAACGATAACGCATTCGCTGACGTACCGCGAGCAATCGCTGCGTAAGCCGTCTCAGTGAATACGGCCTTTCGGTATCACTGAGGCGTCAATCCCAGAAAGGAAACCGGCGCGGTAAGGCTCATAATCCGCACGGTAAAATTTTGAGCTAGGATTGTTGCCTGCTGAATCGCAACAAACCCGCCGCAGGGTCAAGCGGCTAAGCGTGTGAACAAGGTTCTATTGGACTTTTTGCGGATTTGGGTTCGACTCCCAACGGTCCCGCCAACTTCAATTAATAACGGTTCCAAAAGGAGTAAAATTAAAATGAGGACATGCCCAACGGTTTACAATTTGTATGCTGATCAACACAATTCATAGATAGTTTAGTGGCGGTTTACGCCCCCTTGTGGGGCGTTACCTTATTTATCGTTCGGGAGAACGATAAATGTCAGCAACATCAGAACTTTTGGGTGAACGCGTCAGAGCACTCGAAACCTGCCTCGCAGAGGCAAAGGAACGAGGCGACGATGTGGAGGTCGCACGTCTTATGGCGGAGCGAGATCGGGTCAGCAGCAACTTCGCAAGCGCTACAAGTGCGCTCCGCGAGGGCAAGCAGCTACTGAAGGGATGAGGATATGAACAACTCAGCAGACCTCTATCAACCGATTGTATCGTCTCGCGTCGGACCTCCACCCGTTGTGATTAGGACAGTCGTGACGCCGAGGAACGACGGTCTTGTCGAAGGCGTTCCACAGACCACACGTCGTGGAGAGGCGTACATCCTCCTGTCAGCCCTACCTGAAGAGCTTCGGCGTCGTGTTGAGTTAGCCGCTCAGGCGATCATTGCAGCAGGATAACGCCCAGCGGCGTACGTAAACCACGAACGCTTGACCTTTGCAAGCGTCGCGATGACCATACGTTTGTCAACGCCACTGTTGAGCATCTTCCTAGCAAACGGAGTGATGCGGTCGTTGAACGCGACCTTGAATGGTCGACGTGTCTTCTTTGCGTTTAGATAAACGTCACTGACGAATGCTTCTATCTCGTTGGGATCTGTGAGGTACCGTAGCATCTCGTTGGGATCGCCCGAAAGGGCATTGTCAGGATCGTAACCAGGTTCTGCGTCACCCCTCTTTAGTTGGAGAGAGTGTTCGTATTCGTGCCGTAACACGCTCCTGAGCTTGTGATACGTCTGTTCGTAGTGATCGGGTCCAAACGTTGGGCCCAACGATACGTCCAACGTCACGCAGTCCTCGTCCGTCATGGCGTTAAACCTGATGGGATCGCGTTGTCGATCGTCGAATCCAACCTTCGTCTGAACCTCCCAGTCGTCCAACTCGTCTACGTTGTTCACGGGGGTTCCATCGAAGTTCTTGATATGATCAAATACGATTGCAACGGCAATGTTTGCCTTGCGCTCTGCGTACGACTCTGCAACGAGCACCCTTACATATCGCTCTAATAGCGACGACATGCATTTACATATGCACTCTCGCGCAACGACAATGTCCCTGGACGGAATGAATGTTGTGTTGGCTATTTAATCGCCAAGGAGCGCCAAGATGGAAGATTTTACAGTGTCAGAAAAGTTAATCGATGCCGCAACATCCGCAAGGATGACAGGTGACCTCCCAGGTGGGACAAACTACGAACAGGCACATCCTACTGTGCCTCTGTACTATGATCACAAGAGGTTAAAGCAGGTGATAGCGCTCGCTCGTGCAATCACGCCACCGTCTCAGCTGATGATGGCACAGTCGATCGCTCGAGAGGAGAGCGACAACTCGATCATTGTTGATGTCACTGGAATGTCGGGTATCGAAGCCGCGAATAAGGTGCTGACAATTGCAAGGGACAACCCCAAAAAGCACGTCTATCCGATCGACGTGTCTGAGGGATTGAAGGACATTGATGCATCTTCGATCGAAGAGTTTGAACATCAAACGATGGCACTGAACGTTGCGCTAAGCGTAAAGCGCGGTGTTTGCTCAATTGATGAGATTCCAAAACAGTATCAAAGCGAAGCCGCAGCGCTTCTCGGTGTGATCGGAGACGACGAATGAGGTTGCTCTTTAAGGGAATGCACGGCGAGGACGTTGCACGTTGGCAGTTGTTTCTCAGAGGTACAAATCCCTACAGTGAGGTCATCGTCAGTGGAGAATTTGACGATATCACTCATGAGGAGACGAAGGATTTTCAAGAGATCTACGGCCTCAAGTTGGATGGAAGGGTCGGAGGGAAGACGCTCGCCCGGGCCCTCGACAATGACTTTTACGTCTTTGATGAAGACGCTGACGTGGACTATCAGGATACATGGGGACAACACTGGCCAGCTCCTCCAGATTTTTCTCCATTGAACTACAGCGAACGAGTGAAGCTGTTTGGCAGGTTTAGCTACAAACATACTCCGATCAAGGGAATGCCAGAGCTGATCACCATCACTGACGGTTGGCAGTCAAAGAACGTGAAGTTCTTTGAAATCCCACAATTGGAAAACGTCCAGGGTGCGCCAAGAAACTGTCGAGTGCTTCTTCACCAAAAGGTGGGTGACCAGATCGTGCAGACCTTCAAGGACTGGGAGGACGCCCACCTCCATAACAAGGTCCTCGGTTGGGCGGGATCGTTCGTGCCAAGGTTTGTGAGGGGATCAAGGCAGACGCTTTCGAACCATGCACATGCAACGGCGTTTGACATCAACGTCCCATGGAACCTGATGGGGCGTACACCTGCGTTGAAGGGCAAGAAGGGTTCAGTTCGCGAGCTTGTACGGATCGCAAACAATAACGGTCTTTACTGGGGTGGGCACTTTAAGCGACCCGACGGTATGCACTTTGAGGTAGCTCGCGTCCTATAAGAAGGTCATCGGGTATTCAAGTGTGTATTTTGGTGAAACGAGTGCCAGATGACAGCGATTCGGGTCATAGAAGAACATTGTGAACTTGGGGGCATCGGTGAGACGACACACGTAGAGATCGACAATCACATCAGTGGGTCGAGCTTTCTTATCCTGTCGTCATCAACCGAACTGTCGCCGAACGCTCGTACCCTGTGCCTTGGGTACGGCCTCGTCTCTGACGATCATGGTCCACAAAATCAGTTCTGTATCTACCTTGATCCTGACGTCTTTCCGATTCCATACAGGTCGCATTGGGACCAGGCTGACGGCACGAATGGATCACAGGCTGTTACTGAATCGTTGTCTCGTACGACTACGCGTATCTCGACTCCTGCAAACGGTGAAGGTGACCCATTCAAAACAGGGGGCTGGGCGGCATCGAACCGCGATACGCACATCTCAAGCCCATTTACGCTAACTACGCCTGATTCTGTTACTGGGTTTGGGTCTGGTAGCTTCTTTGACATAGCAATCGTTGATCCCGATGGTATTGCTGTACAAGGCTGGCGTACTCCCTACCTTTCTGGATCTGGTGTGTTCACAAGCGGCGCGTTTACGTTGACGCTGACAGGTTACGATGAAGACTCAGACAGGTTTGCAGCGACGGCGAGCATATCGATCGACATAGCATCAGCGCTATCAGAATCCGGCCGCTACTACGTAACCGCAACGCACTACACAGATCCTGCTACTGACAACATCGGTCCATTCACGTATACGCAAGAGGACGTTTTCTACGATAGCAACCCAACGACGCCGTCGATCGACGGTTCAGTAGGCATATCTGAAACGTCTGGTTCTGTCGTCACGCGCCATCTATCTGGAATCGAGTACTATACCCGTCCCAGTCACTTTACGGTTGCCATCAGCGGTGTGAACAACTTGAACGAGGACACGATCAGGACATCAGCGAACCTGGTGATCGTAGGTTCTGATTACGGGCTGTCTACGTTGTCGCACAGTCCGTTTGGTGCTGGGTCATCGTATTTTTCTGGGTGGTCGAATGACAACGACAATGTCAGCGCATCGTACCTGAGGACCGATTGGGAGATAACTCAGGCGAACTACAGGTACATTGGTCCTACTGCAAACGTGTCAGCATACCCTCGCGATCCTTGGAACAACGGTACGACGAGGACGTCTGGAAACGATGACATTCTAATCGACACATACGGAATTTCATCAACGAATACGTACGAGCCTTTTAATGATGAGGACCGACGTCAGACGGAATCGTACAACAGTGGCTCATCATCCAGCGATTGGGATTCATCAAAGACGCTTGTATCTGGAGAGGCGCTGGTGTTCGGCGGCCAGCTGATGATACCCGCGTTCTCGACATACATCAGGAGTGACGGTGCGAATTCAGCGAATGCCGATTGGACAGGATACAGGCCAGATGCGTCAGGAAGCAATCCTGATTACTCGTCGTTGACAGGAAGCGCTTCCTACTACAGAACATTCCCAGACACAGTAGGATCAGACAGGGCGTCATTTACTGTTGTGATCAATGGTTCGTTTGCAAGTGGATCTGCGCTCGCGGATCTACAGTCCAACGCGCTCGAGATCGATATCAGGAAAGTTGCTGGTCTTGGTAACACAGGTTCATTGCACTCGTATCCATTGAAGCTTCACGGTGCCGTATACAACTTTGCGACGTTTGACGACGGCGTGACAGATGGCCAGTGCAGAGAGGCAACATCATCTGGGAACACTATCAACGGAACGTTTGGAGGATTCGCGATGAACGATGGGATCTATGCAATGATCAGGATCAACGACTCAAACACAAAGCTGAGCAGCGTCTCGTGGACGTTCATCTGAGGAGACACATGGAGAACAAGCATTATCCTGACGATGTCAAGTTTAAGCTCGATAAGGAACAGCGAAAGGTCATCATCAGTGTCAAGCTCGGTGATGACGCAGTGTTGTTGAAGCGTATGCCTGTCGAAGAGTTCAAGGTTCGCATCGACCAGATACGTCAAGAACTGGAGGAGCTGTAACTTCGGCTTGGTGAGTCACTGTGGGCTTCACAAATCAAGAACGAATCAACCTAAACTCTAAGGCTCTTGCTGCTAAGGTCCTCGACGCGAACGAGATTGCACAGTGGTATGAGTCACGCTTCCCGTTTGAGTTCGTTCTTGACGCAAAGAAGGTCTGGACAGAGGGAGACGCGCTCCGCGCAGCACCGGCGGCGAACGTAACGGTCGCTCGAGCCAATGCTTCAGGATCACTATCCGGCATCATTGAGGATAAAAGCCAACCAGCTGACGCTGTGAGGTTGACGCCTGTTCCTGGAACGAACAACTCTACGTACGTTGCATACGAAACTTTCAACGATCCCTCATCAGAGCGAGTTGACAACTGGTTACAACCGCAGCAAATACCCCAGTCGAACGGCGCTCCTTCGATTGGGTACTCTGTTGCGTTGTACGATGGGCATCCGTCTACGTCTGGAACGCTCGTCACGACGACAGACGGCCAGACAGGTACAGGAGTAAACAAGTCTGTCGGTTGGGTATGGGACTACGGCAACGGTTTGTTGTTCCTATCTGATGATTTTAGGGATACACTGACGTACGATGACGTCTGGGTCCTTGGTTTTCGGTACATTGGAAATACAGCGGCGGACATCTCAGGATCGAGCGGGAGTGAGGGTGCTCCTGATGACGCGCAGTACGTTGTCCTTCAACCTGACGTTGACCTCCCGAATGCCCGGCAGCTTGTCACAGGTTCCGGAATAAACATAACTGATAACGGGTCGACTGTTGAGGTTTCTGTCGATGCCGGATACATCAATTCGTTACAGGTTTGGAACGAAGTTCCATCAGGAAACGCCGATGGATTTAACACGTCGTTCAGCCTTGCAAACACGCCAAGCGGGTCAAACACGTTGATGCTATTTGTCAATGGTGTGCTTCAGTGTGAAGATGGAGACTACACTCTTACGGGAACTACGATATCGATGGCGTATTCCCCTAGGTCTGGAAGCAACATCCTCGCGACATACCCAAGGTTGTCCTAGAACACAATTGTTTGCGCTTTGGCTGACTGATACTTATCACAGTCGGAAAATCGGACTTGGAGAATACTAGATGGCGGGACGTACGTTTATCTCTCAACCAGAGCAGATCTTTGCTACCGAAGAGTATCTTGACTCTCTTGCAGCGGGCTCAGGACTTGAGACTGGATCATTAACTCTTGAATATGACCTGAATGCGCTGCGTTCACAGGTCAAGAGGATCATGTGGACTGGCCTCTCAGGAAGCTGGTACGACGACATCACACCTACTTCGGGACCGCAGCGTGGTCTTAACCTCATGAGTTCGGACCTTTACGACTTCGAGCAGCAGAGGATCATTGTTCGTACACAGAAGATCATCTCTGGCGTCAATGTTCCTGCTTCGCAGAACTGGGCGTCTCTATCGATCACCGGTTCGACGGCGCCTACGAATTTCATTGCAGTCGGTGTGACGACCCAAACGGGCTCAGTTGCAGCGGAGCTGGTGACGGGTTCCTACGATGCATGGTCGAGCGTTGTTGTCGATGGTACAACTGCAATCTCTCCGAAGAACCTTGTCCTTGTCCGAAACGCAGCAAACGGCGAGATCATCCAGGATACTGCTAACGACAATAGGGACGTTTACGGGTTGATGCAGGTCGAGTTCGGGGCGACAGACGGAACGAACTACGACGATCTTGATCAGCGTGCTCAGATTTCGTTCGTCATTGAGGTCTCTGGAACGTTGACGGCATCTTCTGTCGCCGCGATTGAAAACAAGACTATCAACTACTCGTATCCGACAAGGGTTGCGTTGAGCGAGCTACCAGAAGACGCGATGCTCTCGAACCACGTCTTCTTGGATGTTCCTGTTGATGCGCTGAACCTTTCTGGCTACGCTCAACTGACAGATATCACCCTTGATAGGGCGATTGATAACCAGGGCGCGACTCCAGTCACGCAGGACACGGACATCAACATTCAGATTGCCTCTGGATCAGCATGGAGGTACTACGACGAGGCAGGCACAGGCCTGTACATGGAAGTCGAGTCAGACTACCTCGGTCAGGGTTCTGCCGTTAGAGTTACAACTGACAACCTCATCTATTCTGGCGTCAATTCTGCACAGTTCCATCAGGGCCTGCAGGTCTATGATGACGAGCAACCAAACAAGATCATCTACATCAATACCGATCCTGGTGAGATCGGTTCGTCAGAGGACCTACACGTTGTCTCTGGAGATGGCTACGACCTGACGTTGTCAGGTGGGTTGAGCCTGCGTTTCATCGATTCTGGTTCGCTTGAATCAACATACAATGCAAATGGAATCCTCTTCTCGTCGGGTACGTCAGAGTGGAACGACTTTGCAACATACTTCAGCGTTGATGAAACGATCCTTGGCGCATTCGTGACACTGTCGGGTGCGATCGATTCTCTCTCGTCATCGCTCAACGTGACATCACTTCAGGACGCGATTGATGAACAGGGAGCGACGCCAGTCGTCCTTGGAAACGACGTCTTTATCAATGTAGGTGACCAGGTCTGGCAGTTCACTGACGATGGAAACAACGTCCTGCTGGTGTCAACGGCGTCTGTTGCCGTCAACTCTGACAACATCGCTTTGCTTTCGAATGGAAACCTTGAGTTTCTTGACTCTGGTTCATTAGAGAGCGCGTTTAGTGGAAGTACGATTCTCTTCTCGTCGGGAACGACCGAGTGGAACGATTTTCACTCGTACTTTGGACCCGAGGCGACGATCCTGAACGCGTTTACATCGATCTCAGCATCGTTATCGGCATCGAGCGGTGGCAGAACAAGGACGAACGGTGGAACGACACCTCCGCAGATTCCTGCAGGTACGAATATTGTTTATCCAACAAACATAGACGTCCAGTTCCCAGACCTTTCGGGTTACGACTTTATCAATGACATCAACATCTATCTCAATGGTGTGCTCCTCTATCCGGCGCTCACGTCAGGCGAGGGCGACGTCTATCCAGGCGCCAGCCTTGCGAACGGAGAACTGAGGTTTGAACAGAAGCTTCGCTCTGGTTCAATCATCACGGTTGAGACGTTTGGTCCGATCGCATAATAGCGCTTCCTAGTCCGTAAACTCTCGCCCATGACGACTTACATTGTTCGTCATGGGCGAGTATCATAATGGGCGCAAGACAGCCATCCACGCGGTTGGGTCGAAGGTTGAGCACAGGCTTGTTGAACAGGAAAAAGAGATTGTTCGGTTCACACACAAGATCGAAGCATTTGATGCCGCAGGCGAAAGGCTGAAGTCACTCATCATTCAGCTACGCCGCGAGATCACCAGTGGCAAGGTCCCTGTTAAGATGGGAGCTGAGGCTGAACGTTGGTTGAAGAAGGCTGCGGGCGACATCTATTCACTGCATGTGGAAACATCAGAATCAAAACAGAAGGCGGAGGGTGCACATCTCGCGTTGAAGGAAACCGTCGAATCTCTCAAGAAGATGTTTGATGAGGAAGAACGCAAGAAGTCCGAGATAGAAGAGTGGGAGTCTCGTGACAACAAGACACTTGAGGATTTTAAGGAACGACCTATCGGTGCAGAGATCGAACCCGGCGCGCTGGTAATGGCACGAGAACATCGTACGCAGATAGCGATCCAAGAGGAAGCGAAAGTTGCCGCCGCAAGAGAAAATACGTCGCAGCTTGAACTCGTTTATGATGAAAGAAAGAACGACGAGGGCACACCAGAAAAGCCCGCACGGCGTAGGAGGAAGCCAAAGGCCGATGTTCAAGAGAATCTTGAACCAAAACCTCGAAGGACCCGCCGCCGCAAGAAGGGTCAAGGAGAGCAGGCACAGGTGGAGCCCCCTGCTGCGTCGCTTGATACTTAAGATCGATGTCCGGACGAACACCAGATAGTTTTCCAGGCGTAAGGCTTGATGAAGGAATCATCCTTGACCCTATCGTTTCCGCCTCGCAAGAAGGTGAGATGCGGTACATCTCAGGTTCGTTTTCATTCTATGATTCGCAGGGAGAGTTTAATCCAAGGTCCTCTGGTTCTATTCAGGAACAGACGGGTTCATTGCCCACGCCTCAAGCAGTTGGACAGGTATTGTTTGCGCTTACGACGGCATCATTTGATAGAGCATTGCCAATAACAAGCAAGAATGGGTGGTTAGCAAATAGAGGTGGATACCTCCTGGTTAGGAAAGATTCATAATGTCATACTCTGGGTATCATGGCTCTCAGCAACCAGCGGACGGTATTCATTCGATTGCCGCGTGGTGGTTTGCGAACAATACTGATCGTGAAAACTTTTCACCGATTTACGGAGAACCGTTTACCGCTGCCCAACTAACTTCTGACGATCTAGGAAAGGTCGCGTGGGTACATTCGGACGATAGCATTTGGTTGTTGAAGGCGACGACTCCAACGTGGGTTCAGATATCATTTTCATCGGCAGACAACCAAGACGTTCTTGTCTTTGGCGCCTCGCGCGGCAATACGGCAACAAACATCTACCTCAGGTATCATCAGAACGTTCCTACGAATGTTTCTCCAATTGTCTCTCCATTTGATACTACGTTGATTGCAATATCAGCCTCCGGCGCGTCTGCGCAGACATGGCAGGCACAGGTACACTTGAGTGGTTCACTTGTAGCTGGGGCATACCTAGACATTAACGCTTCGCAGAACGCGTTTCGTAATGATCTTTCAATTGACTTCGATGCCGGCGACGCGATAGAGCTCTTCTGCTCGGGAACAGGCATACAGTTTCCAACGATAACGGCGTTCTTTAAGAAGAGGTAGGATGGCACAATTTTTAGTTACAACGACCGGCACGCAGAATCCTGTTGTATTCACTGATTTGGGCGCTCGATCGATCTCGCACCCGACGACAGACCTTGATCTTTTGCTTGAGTTTTCTCTAGAGGAACTTAGGTTGTCGAGCGATGTTCAGGCCGCGCTGACGGCTGGATACATTACGGCAAAGGATGAAAACGATCAGGTTATCACGAACATTGCCACGCAACAGGTATGGGTTACACAGAAAACATTTGATTCTCACGCGCTCGATACGTCATCGAACCCTCACGGAGTAACACCAGCACAGATCGGCGCCGAGGTAACCGGTTCTGTGTCTGCATCCATCGATGCTCACCTGTCCGCAAGCAATCCACATCCCCAGTATACAAATGTATCGGAGTTTGTCGATGACGAGTTTCGATTGTTGTCGGCCGGAGACCAGACAAAACAAATCCAATTCTTATTGTCAGCAATCTCATCTGGGACGACTAGGACACTTACGTTGCCAGATAAGGACATCACACTTAACTTCATTGATAACATGGATACTGCCGTTACAGGTTCAGGTCACATATATCAGGTGCTTGCAGCCGACGGAAGTGGGAGCGTTGACTTCATTAGCCTAGCAACATCATATGATGCCGTGGTTGCTCCCGACGGCTCGGGCGATTTTACGTCAATCGCCGCAGCGTTTGATGCTGGACATATAACCGTGTTTGCTCACGTTGGTACTTACGTAGAAACGTCAGACATCAACATACCACAAAACGGAGAGTTACACTGCGAAGAAGGAACGACAATCTCCTTTAACGGGCAACCGTATTCTATAAAGGTCGATGCCGGCGCGGACATTGAAGTTTCTGGAACGATCACTGCAACATATGGTTCACCGGTGCTCGTTGGGTCGGGAACGACGTTTACAAATGCGTCAGTGGGAGACAATATCATAGTTGATGGTATCATCCTGCTTCCGGTCGTTGCGATCAATTCAGACACCCAACTTGTTGTTGCTTTAACATGGTTGGGCCCCAGCGCCTCTGGAATGACGTACCAGTTGCGTCCTACTCGTCGTTTTCGTTTGACTGGATTTTTGGTCACTGGATCAACAACGTTTGGATTGTGGATTCGCGGTGGATCGAGCTCGTTTATCTACAAAGTGTTGAGTATGGGCAACGCTGTAAATTTGAAGCTTGAGGAGTGCGCATCTGTACAGATTGATTCGTGTGCATTTTATAGCTCAACGTCAGGGGTCAATGTTGACATTAGCAGCTGTAGTTCTATTGTCTTTGATACCATTGCGTCAATTGCTGCCGCGGTGTGTGGGTTTAAGATCGAAAATTCACAAACAACTGGCTTTAGCAAGATTTTTGCGGCGCTGAACAACTGCAATGGAATTACAGTAGGTGATGGTTGCGTAGGTACTGTTATTTCTGACTCCAACGTACGTCGAAATTTTTTGACGGGCGCAGCATTCCTTTCTGGCTCAGATAGGACGACGATTCATTCATTGTTGTCATTCGATAACGGCGGCGACGGTATCTACCTCGCAGGGTCCAACACAGTATGCGAAGGTGCCGTTGTAACAGCAAACAGCGGCAGCGGAATTTTTTGCGGTCCGAATTCCTTGTTGTCGAACAGCAAGATCAATGAAAATGTTGGTGCTGGTATCAGTATTCAAGGAGACTCTTGCGTCATTACCTCGAATGAAGTACGAAACAACAACGGTAATGGTATCGAGATTCCAGAATCTGGAGACAGCGATTATTCCATCATTTTAGGTAATCGTGTCGCGAGCAACGGAGGCACAGGGATCTTTGTTGCAGACGGAAACATTGCAAACAAGATTGGCGTCAACTACGTTAATGGACACGTAACGAACGTAGACATCAATGATGATTCAACAATCATCATCATGGAAAATCTCATAGATGATCTAACGCCGCAGCTAGGCGGAAATCTTGACGCGCAGAGCAAGAGCATCTATGACATCAAGCGAGCAAGCTTTGATCAAGAGTACGATATCGGCAATGTTTCTGGCTCTATGAGCGTCGATTGGTCGAACGGAAACATACAAGTCGCAACGCTGGTCGCCAATGTTACCTCTGTGACATTCTCAAGTTCTACGCCAGGAAGGTATTCCCTAAGGGTCGTACAAGGTGGTTCAGGAGGTTATGCCTTGTCTGGTTGGTCATCTACCAAATGGAGACAAAGCCAGGTACCAGACATTAGCTCGGGCGCGGCGGGCGATGAGTATATCTTTACGTTTGAATACAGGGGTGTCTCACCTGGCTTTTACGGCGACGTTGATTCATGGAGATAATTGATGGCAATCACTATTGATAGCGTCGTTGTTGATACTAATTCGAGTATTTCTACATGGAACAGGACGAACACCACCGTTGCCGGAGGTTCAAATCGTCGATTCATAGTAGGAGTCATCATTGAAGACGCGTCAGCAGCCGTCGTACAGTCTGTCACGATAAACGGACAACCTCTCACTCAAGACGTTAGAGAGATCATCAGTTCAGGATTTTCAGCAATCGCCGAGGTTTGGTCGATCGGTGAGGCGGCATTACCTGTAGCCGGAAATTACACGTTGTCAGTCGTCTGTGACATTACTGTAGGTGAAATTGCGGTGTTTATCTGCAACGCCAATGGTGTGAAGGACCAGGACGCTGAGGCGACAACCGGCAACAATGCGACAAACGTTACTTCGATCAGCGATACAATAACAACATTGACAGATGATGCGTTGATCTATAGCGTTTGTATAACGGGTGACGGTGGGCGCACATTGACACCAACGCAAGGCGGTCAAACGCTTCAGGGCCAGGCGGACATGTCATCGTGTGAGGGTGCTGTGAGTACCCAAATAACAACGACGGCTGGCAACTATACGCACGGGTTTACGGGTCCTTCTCAAAGCAATCGTATGGCGATTGCCTTGGCGGCGTATGAAAAGTACGTAGAAAGCGAACCAACAACGCCTCAGGTCGTCGATTCGTTTACCGGATCATCGACTGGAACTACGCTGGATATAACTGTTGATGTAAATTCATATTCAAATAGGGTCTTTGGAGCGTTCATCACATCATTAGGCAGCAATTCGACCAACAACGCAATCAGTTCTGTTGTTTTGGATCCAGGCGGGTACAGCGTTAGTTTGACGCAGGCGTTTACACAACAGAGCGGTTTGCGGTTTGGATGGAACGCACGTTCGAGCGTTTGGTACATGCTAGACAGCGCTATGCCCACACCTGGGTCGTATACGCTGAGGATTACGTCAGCTGGAACACCACGTGCTATGCTGGCGACGGTGATGTCGCTTAGGTCTACCAAGCAGGAGGCTCCATTTGCGACCGCAGGGACAGGTACAATCATTAGTACGTCATCGATATCAACAAACATCAATACTAGCCCGAACAGCACGGCTCTACTCGTAGATGTTGATACAGTCTATGGAACAGATCAAACCGGAACTTCGGGCGCCGGTCAGACAACCACGGCTGATCTATTCACGACGTACACAAATCACTTTACGAGCTATAAAACCGTATCATCGATTGGAACGTATCCGATGTCGTGGAATTTTTCTGGTACTACGTGGGCACAGGCGCACTCTGTTGTTGCGTTTGCCGTAGCACCCATTACGGCAATAGAACACTATGCAACCTGGTTTGGAGGAGGATTCTGATGGGCACTTGGTCTGGAGAAACATACTCAGCAACGTACATTGAGACAAAAAACAACAAGGTAAACGCTGCAGCGCTAGAACATCAAGTTCGCTATAGCCACTCGCTTGGATTGGGAACGATTAAGACGACAACGTTTAACTTTTTGAACGATGATAAGTCTGGAGAGAATGTTCATCTTCATTTTTGGAACGTTCCGACAGAAACCGAAAAGTTGGTCGTCGCCAACATAGTTGCTCAGCACGATGGTACGCCCATCGATCAAAACGTCATAAAGATTGATATGCCTGCTGAGCCAGACGGACGTCTTTTGACTACGCCAACACCGGCTCCTTTGGCGTGGAACATCATTTATACTAGTCATAGCGATGATCTCGTTCAGTATGCTGCGTACGTTGCGGCCGGTGGGTTTCATCCTAACGGTTCTGGAAGATGTAGTGGACCGGTACTACAAATAAATCCGCCAGGCAATGCATCGCAGCCTAATGACTTTGTTGATGGTGAATTTTCATACGCAGAGACTGTATTGATTCATGATGGTGAATTGCATTGGGAGCCTGGCATCATAGACGGAGGCGAATGGACTAACGAAGACTGGGTCAGCGTCGGTGCGAGGTTTCCCCCGAGCGAAGTTATTTCGGGAGGTGAGGCAAACGCCGTCCTACAGGAGCTCGTCCCTAGTTCAGGGATGTACATAGTGATCCCCGTTCCGGAGGGGGCGGGTACACATCAAGTCACAAAGGCGGTCCCTGTACCTGTTGCTGATCGAATGTTACGTACTGGATTTTGGACGTGGGACTTTGAAAAAGGGCCAGCTGTAACGGCAAATCGATCACAGGACGGTACACACAATCTCTACACGTTTCAGACTCCAGACGCGTGGTTTATGTCTCGAGTCTCAACGGTAGGCGTGCTGAAAAGCTTCCTTCCAGACGCGTATCGCGTTGAAGCGATACATCCGGCATGGAAAGTTGTTGTTCGAGCGTATAAAAGCTCGATTGGCACAGGAAGATTGACTGGTAGGATGACACTGTTCAGGAAGAACGTAACATGACGAGGGCTCTAGTTTTAAGTGGTGGTGGAGCAAAGGGTGCCTATCAGGTGGGTGTTATTATGCATCTAATGGGTGATCTTCATAGAGAATATGACATCTTTACAGGTGTTTCTGTTGGTGCAATCAACGCTGCTGCGGTATCACAGCACCTTGGTACGATGACACCCCATCAGGCCTCCACGTGGCTTAGAGATTTTTGGGTGTCCACGGTCAAGGATAACACTTCAGTTTACAGGAAGCGTTTTTTGTGGGAGCTTGCAGCGCTCTGGAGCACCTCAGCCTATTCGACAAAACCACTTCAGAGATTGGTGTATGAAAACATTGACCTCGATCTTTTAAAGGGTTCTGGTAAGAAGGTTGCAGTCGGCGCAGTTAGCCTTGATACGGGTGATTATGCCTATGGCCGTGAGTATAATCCGTACTTCAAAGATTGGATCCTTGCAAGCGCAGCGTTTCCGATCTTTTTAGAACCTATTAAGATCGATGGGCAGCTTTGGACTGACGGAGGCCTGAAGCGTGTCACTCCATTAGCTGAAGCGATTCGTCTTGGTGCCGACGAAGTTGATGTCATCATGTGTTCAAATTGGGAACTCCCAATCCCATGGGAGACAGGAAAAAAGTGGCAGTTCTGGAAGCGCGCAGCATTCCCAGCACAGGTCTTGCGTATCATGAAGATTTACAACGATCAGATCCTTGAAATGGATATCAAGATTACTGGGATGAAGAATGAGCTTGCTCAGGCAAATCCGAAGTATCGCCATGTGAAGATAAACCTTATTAGACCAAATAAAATACTCATGGATGATTCTTTGCAGTTTTCAAATGCAGAGGTGAAGAGGTTGATCAGCCTCGGTTACAGGGACGCAACTAACACCGTCGTGGTATAATTGAATAGTGAGCCTACTTCAGTTACGTAGCGTAAACTTTGGACGTTCGTTTTCGAATTTGACTGGTTCGACGGGCGTGGGCTACACGTTGCTAAGTACGACAGGTGCTGAGTACCAGGCTCGTACGACGACGGGCGTTTATCAGGCTGTTTCGGGAAGCGGGCTCTACTCAGCAAACATTTCGTTCCCAGACGACTGGAACGGTCAGGTTGTTTGGGACACGGGGACCGTGTTTACGGGTTCGTGTGGTGGGCCAAAGTACGCCATCGAACAGTACAACTACGAAGAGAACAACCCAAAGGTTGATGATATATTCAATATTGAATATGGCCGTTGGCGTATTGTCAATGATCAGATGATTTTCTATCTTGATGACAATACGACAGAAGTTGCAAGGTTTGACCTGTATGATGAGAACGGGCTTCCGACCGTAGACGCTGTGTTCGAGCGTAGGAGGGTCTAGTGCCTGTCAACAAGGTCGTGACGCGTGGGTTTGGTCCTGCACGTGACGGTGTCGGTAATCGAGCCGGTCCTGTGACGCGGGGATACGGTGGGCGCTTCATTAAGCAGATCGTCGAGCTCGTTGTTCGAAGGATACATGGTCGTTCTGGTCGAAAGAGCCATGAGGATGTTAATGAACTCGTCGTTTACGCAAAACTCATCGAAGTAAACGATCATGAGCCCAAACGAAAGATCGAGGGTTGGGTCAAGGTAAATGTCTCAGGAGAGTACGTCAGATCGTTAGTCGAACACATTACCTCGAAGGTGAAGGACGTCTGGGTCTCTGTGACGCGTGTCATCAGGGACTAGGGAATAGTTATCTGCCATGCAGCCGCTGAAAGAAACCATCGAATTAAACATCGATGAGTCAAACGAGCTACTCTTCAAGGTACAGGTCGAAGGAAACGATGTGGCACCAGCACGTGTCAGGTTGGTGTGTGAAGGGGAAGATATCTCGTACCATTTCAATGGTGAAGGTACAGATGAGCCTGGAATCGTGCAGTTTGTGATCCCGAACATGACCGGACGCATCAAGGAAGGCGTCTATTCTTCGTCTGTCGAAGTTCTGATTGACAACAGGTACTTTGCGCCCGTTCAGTTTGACTTGCAATTCAAGCAACCGGTCAAGGTCACTGCAGAGTCTGTAAGCGTACCGAAAAAGCGTGCCAGCAGGAAGCGGGACGTAACCGTCTCAGCGTCGCCTGTCCTTGTTGAGAAGAGCGATCGTAGGCCAAAGGTCGAGCCAACACCCACACCGAAGCCGCTTCAGATCGCCGAAGGCCGAAGGGCCCGCAAGGTAAAGATCGAGGAAACGCTTGCAAAGCTTCCACGAGACAAGCCTGGTAAAAAGGACGAAGGACCGATCTCAGACGGCGAACTCCGCGATCTCATTGAGTCGATGACTCGTAATGTCCTCAAGGAAAAGTGATGTCATACGTGCTTAGGGTCTTCGTCAGAGAGGTCATTAAAAAGTGCAAAAGGAGTGATGCGAAGGACGGTGAAAATGTCTGTCTCTATACAAAAGACGGTAAACACCTCCTCGGCAGGCACAAGACGAAGAAGGACGCGTACGACCAGGAGTATGCGATCAAGCAGCACAAGTAATACCTAATCTCGATGGCAAGTTTCATCGATACAGTCAGGCCGACGCCGTTCGGATATTTCGACGCAGACGTTGACTTTCAAACTGCTGCAGATCCGATGGTCACGTTTGTTAAGCGCCGCCTTGGTGATGACATCCTTTCCGTCGAGCTGACGAGAAAGCAGATCTGGGCGTGCTTTGAGGAGGCGTCGCTCGAGTACGCTCGACTCATTCAAGAGCTCAGGATCAAGAGCGACCTTGTCCAAGTACTCGGTCGTCCTACAGGAAGCTCTGACTACACGAACAAGTACCCTCAACAGACGCTTGAGTACCTGATGAGAATGGCTGAACCGTATGCCACTGCGGCACAGGTCGGTGGAAGCTACAATGCGGAGCTTGGATACTTCGAGATTGAATCGGGCCGGCAGGATTACAATATCTACACGGAGCTGATGTCAGACACGTCGCCGGGCGTTCCTGTGTTCGATACGCTTCCAACAGGTTCACGTGGTAAGATGCGTATCGCCGAGGTGTTTCACTTTGAACCTCTCGCTGCACAGCAGATGCTCCTCAACGCGTCGAACATCACGAATTTCCTGGCGACAAATTTCAATTACGAGAGCTATGTGAACAGCACTGTGTTCTACGTACTGCCCGTGTTCGAGGACGTCCTTCGTCGCGGCATGCTCGAGGAGGCGTTTCGCGTCAGGCGTTCGCACTACAGCTGGGAGATCATCGGTACGAACCTGCGTATTTACCCTATCCCATCGACGACGCTGAACCTCGGTAAGCTCTATGTGAGGGTCATCCCACGCATCGACCCGCTGAATCCAGCGTTCAGTGATACGCTTCCAAACGGCGGTGATGATTCGATTAGCGGCGTAAGTGGACCTCACAACGCACCGTACTCGATCATTCCGTACGCCTCGATTACAGAACCTGGTCGACAATGGATCAGGCAGTACACACTCGCGCTGTGCACTGTCACGCTTGGAAGGGTCAGAAGCAAGATCAAGACGATTCCAATTCCAAATGCCGATCTTGTCCTCGATGGTGAGCAGCTCGTCTCCGAAGGCAGAGAGGACCTTGAAAAGCTCTCTGATCAGCTGAAAGAATGGCTCGCAGAGATGACAAACGAGAAGCTTGCTGAAAGAGAGGCGAACCTCGCTGAGTCGATCAATAGGCAGCTGCGTTTCGTCCCGATCCCAGGTGGAAAAGCGATATCCATCTATTGAGGCACAGGTCCTAGTTATCACCGGATGGCTCGTCTTTTTTTGACACAGCGCGAAGTAGACTTCATTTCTGACATCACGAAGGAAGTCGTGAAGGATGTCGTGGGCCAGAAGATCTACTACTACCCAATTTCAGAAGAAAGGACGCAGGCACATCCTGTTTATGATGAAGCGATCCGAAAGATCTTCGATCAGCCGATCGAGATCGAGGCGCTGATCGACAACTCGTTCGAGAAGGATACTGTCATCAACCAGTTCGGTATCGACAAGGACTACAAGATTGAGGTCTTCATCCACTACAGGGACATGATCGAACGCGGAATCCAGTGTAGCATCGGAGACTTCTTCACGTTCTCAGACGTCATCTTTGAGGTCACTGAGGTACGTGTCATGCGAAACATCTACGGTCTAGCAGAACATCCAGAAGGTGTCAGACTCGTTGGTTCACCCGCACGTCAGGAGTCGATCGATATCTATATCAAGGGTCCAACAGACATCGGATACTCGGACGATGATGCTGTTCAGAAGACGTTTGTGCAGCAGCGCGGTTACGAGTCGAACGAGCTCGGCGACACCGCCGACCAGCGAGCGCTTGTTGATAACGGCGTGCTTGATCCTCCGTTGACGGGACCGAAGCAGGTATCGGAGAAGGGTGACGTGAAGGGCAGGAACGCGTTTTACGGTGAAGAGGATTGATGACGACTAGGTTTACAGCGAATAGTAGCGGTCTACGTTCTGGATACGACAATGCGAACGTTTCGACGGACGTAACGATCCCTGCGTGTGGTGTCGAAGACGTTGATGTTGCTGTCTTTAGTCTTTTCAATGAGGAGATCCCGCTCCAGGTGTCAGCAAAGGAGGGCCTGAAGCGCGCAAAGGTCATATTTGCAGCCGGAGAGAAGTGGGCTGTCATCAAGAAAAAGAAGGACATCCGAGACAGACAGGGGCGACTGATCCTGCCACTCGTGACAGTCGGAAGGACGAACATCGTCCAAGATCCAGTTCAAGACATCACAGGACGTGGCATCAACCAACAGACAGGTGAGCTTAGGGTCCTGCGTAGGTTATCGAAGAACGATAGGACCTATCAGAACCTCATCAATAGGCTGTTTATCAAGAACCAGATGAACCTAGCAGTGAATCCCGACCAGGGTGTATCACCGCTGCCCGGACAGCTGACAACGACACGCACAGTCGGTGACCTTGCGGCAAATCCAGACATCGTTGACGGAGCGTACCTCGCTCCTGTCAGGAACGACAACGTCTGGGAGACAATAACCATTCCAGCACCTCAGTTCTTCACCGCGAACTACGAGGTGACGTTCTGGACGCAGTACACGGCACACATGACCGAAATGGTTCAGATGTTCATTGCAGCCCAGCTTCCGCAGGGTAACGCGTTTAGGATCTCGAACCCTGCGAATGACGGGTACTGGTTCGTTGCGAACGTTGAAGGGAACGAATACAATCCTGAGAACAACTTCGACAACATGTTTGAACAGGAAAGGGTGATCAAGTACACGTTCAACCTGAGGGTACCTGCATACGTTCTTGCAACTGATACACCCGGAGCGCCTATTCCTGTCAGGCGAAACCTCAGTGCGACAAGTATTGAGTTCGAGTCTGCAATCGGTGATGTTACAAAGTCTGACGCGACCGGTGACGACGATCCCTGGTTCGGAGCAGATGATCCAACGCTTCCATACGATACGGATACACCTGAACGCCTACTTGGTATCGACAAGCGTAGGACCGGACATCCTCGGCTCGGCATCAGGACAAACGTACATCCAGACGATCCTGCGCTTCGTAGTTATCCTCGAGGAACGACTCCGGCAAAGTACCTAAAGGTCCGCGTTGTTGGGCAGGATGGGAACGTAGGAATCAGAAATGTTCGTATAACATCTACGAATCCACATACAGGTGAGTCGACGTTCTCCGCTCGAGACCTAACGCTGGGCGGATTCTCCTTGGTTGTCGTAGACGAGTGAACGGTCTTTTGGCTTCGTCGTCAATACTTATTCGAGATTCCTCACCGTTGTTAAGGAGAACGGCATGCCTGAGCAGACTTTTAGGTCCCCAAATTTCTTTGAGAGGGAAATTAACCTCTCAGCGCCCGCAGTAGGCGGTCCTGTCGGGACTCCGGCGGGTGTCATCGGTACATCGAACAGGGGACCGGCATTCGTGCCTGTTACTGTTGCCAAGATGACTGAATTTGAAGAGGTCTTTGGCACACTCGATCCGAAGAAGTTCGGGCCGTACGCAGTGAACGAATTCCTGAAACACAAGACTGCCCTGACCTTCCTGAGGGTCTTGGGTGCGGGTGCGAATGAATCCGAAGGTGACATCCTCGCCTATGAGACGACCGGCCGCGTGCGTAACGCAGGTCTAAAGGTCGAAGGTATTTCACCGGCGATTTCAGGTTCCGATGGTCAAGATAGCAGGCACACCGGAGTCGTGCAGTTCATCTCAGCTCGGCACCAGGTGACTGTAAACGAGGCATACGGAAACCCGATGTTTACCGATAACAACTCGGTGAGTGGAACAATTATCAACCTTGTTCGAGGTATGATAATCACGCCAACCGGGTCGAGGGTCATGGTGCTGGGCGGCGATGAACAGGTTACTACAGCATCATTTGTTCTGTCGGCTTCGAATACAGCGCCCTATGATTATGCTGCAACAGGATCCATTTTTGCGCCCGATAAGTTCAAACTTATCATTTCGTCTACGTTGGGCAATGTGTTCTACAACACAGACGGTCAGGCGGGTATCAAGATCTTTACTGCGTCACTTGATCCATCATCGGACGACTACTACGCCAAGATCCTCAACACCGATCCCGATAGGCTGATAACCGATCAACATGTCCTCTACGCAGACTTCCCGGTCGATGCAGAAGTGGCCGCGGCAGTTGATGTTGGAATCCTCTCTGGCACTGCAGGTACGACAGATTCTGGTGGCGAGACGACAACCTCGTTTAGAGCGCTTTTCGGTGCGTTCGATACGAGGTACACGACCCCGAAGACAACGTGGTTCATTTCGCAGCCGTTCGGCAACACCGAATACGACCTATTCTACTTCGAGACGCTCGACGACGGCGAGTATGCGAACAAGCTATTTAAGGTCTCAATCTCAAACATCCAGAAGTCTGTAGACGATTCGAACCCGTACGGAACCTTCAACGTTGAGATCAGGTCCTGGGAAGATACTGATACGAATCCTCGGGTCCTTGAACTCTTCCCAAACTGCTCGCTCGATCCAAAGTCAGACAATTACGTTGCGAAGGTCATCGGTGATAGGAAGATCTATTACAACTTTGATGCAACAGTAGAATCAGAACGTCGTGTTGCTACAAGTGGAAGGTATTCGAATGTTTCGAAGTACGTTCGCATTAGGATGGCAGACCAGGTCGATCGTAAGGTCATTCCTGGAGAGGCGCTTCCGTTTGGATTCCGCGGCGCGAAGGTTTTGAAGACCACTCCATACAACAGGGACTATGATGTCACCGCCGACGAGGCGAGGGTAGCTGGCGTCCTTTCGGGTGACGGTGAGGCGCTTTCTGGTTCGATCCTACCGCCTGTACCGATGAGGTTCAAGGTTACCCGTGGAGAGAGGCTTAATGGTGGTGGATTTGTCGGTGCGCCGAGTGTTACTGAGCTTGCGAACTCAATCTTCTATTGGGGTGTCAGGTTTGAGAGGCTGACAGATGTTCTCAATCCGAACATCATCACCGAGAAGAACGCGCTCCTTGAGAACTACACCAAGTTCCTCGGCATCGAGAAGCTTGATGTCCTTGTGACAGGTTCTGGTGCGGACGACTTCAACCATAATAAGTTCTCGCTTTCCAAGGTTGCTCTCGCGGCTGGTACAGTTTCCGATCTTACAGCGTCTGTGAACGATCATATGAAGGAAGCAGCGTACTTCAGGAACGGCAAGCTCGACCTTACGAGATACACAGTTCTTGATAATTCAAATTCATCTGGAAGCTGGAACAGGATGACCTTTGCAACGCTGCTTACGGAAGGTACAGCCGCAGAGTTTAATAGGTACAGCCCGTACGCCAAGTTCACGAACTTCTTCCAGGGAGGATACGACGGCGTCAACTTCCTCGATCGTGATGCGCGAAGGATGAACGACAAGTCAACATCGTTCGAGGCAAACGGTGGTGCAGAAGCAACGTACACGAGCCCAGGCTATGCGACGAACATGAATGGAACGGGACAGGACAACTCGAACGTCGCATCGTACAAAGCAGCGATCAATATCATGACCGATCCAATGATCGTGAACCACAACGTGCTTGTCGTCCCAGGCATCAGGGAATCGTTCCTTACAGATTTCGCGTCCGATTCAGTGAGGGACTACGGTCTGGCATACTACGTTATGGACATTGCGTCCTACAATGATGATGCGGCACGACTCTACGATGACGATACTTCAAGGCCGTCTGTCATCAAGACGTCAGCTCAGTTCGAGAGCCGCGTCGTTGACAACAACTTCGTGGGAACATATTGGCCAGACATCGTCATCGACGACGAGGTGAATAACCGTCGTGTTGCAGTTCCTGCTTCGATCGCAGCTGTCGGTGCCTTGGGCTTCAACGACAAGGTCAGGTACCCGTGGTTTGCGCCGGCTGGATTCAATAGGGCATCACTTGACTTCGTCAAGAATGTCAAGGTTCGCCTGAACGTCGGTGACCGTGATACCCTCTACGATGCACGCATCAACCCGATCGCCACCTTCCCACGCCAGGGATTCGCGATCTGGGGGCAGAAGACGTTGCAGATTAACAAGAGCGCCCTCGACCGCGTCAACGTACGTCGAATGCTGCTCGAGGTCAAGCGTATCATCATCAATATCGCTCGTCGCATCACCTTTGAGCAGAACACGCCAGAGGTCAGGAACAACTTTGTTGCACAGTCAACGCTGCAGCTTGGTGTGATCCAGGCACAGGCGGGAATCGAACAGTTCAAGGTCGTGATGAACGAATCGAACAACACACAGGAAGACATCGATCTGAACAGGCTCAACGGTCGCGTTGTGGTCGTGCCGACGAGGACAATCGAATTCATTGCGATTGACTTCATTGTGACCCGCGCCGGCGTGGAGTTCGTGTGATAATGTTCTACGTTTATGTTGACTATCGTGAGGATTCAGGCGAGCCCTTTTATGTTGGAAAATGTAAGAGAGCTCGCGTTGACGACTATGTTCGACGTAATCGTAAGTGGCATAATATTGCTGATTTTGCGGTACGTGGTTCAAAATCAAAATTTTTGTTTGAATGGGCAAAACGGCTTGGGGTTACTGGCGAATGACATGGAAGCACGTGCCATGACGTCTAAAAGGTTGATGGCACAATATCTAGTAGATAATCGGAGGCAATTTTGGCACAACTGAGATTCGGAAGCGCGGGCGTAACTGCAAGGGAAATCGATCTCTCAGCGCCGGTGAAGAGGTCACCGGTCGGAGTGCCCGCAGGTGTCATCGGAACGACAACGCGGGGCCCAGCATTCGTACCCATCACCGTCGGCCTGACGGACGACTTCTTTGCCAAGTTTGGTGCTACCGACGGTGAGAAGTTCGGCCCGCTTGCGGTCGTCGAGTGGTTGAGGAACGCCGGAGCGGTGACGTACATTCGCGTCATGGGAGTCGGCGATGGTCGCAAGAGGGTTACCGATGGTGTCCTCGCAGGTTCAGTCACGAACGCAGGGTTCGTCGTTGGTGAAGAGGAACCGAGGGAGACCGACGGCGCGCTTTCACCGAACCCGTACGCAAACGCAGGTGGATCATCAGGAAGGACCTACTTCCTTGGTTGCCTCATGAGTGAGTCGGCCGGTTCGACGGTGTTCAGCTACGCCGGTCTGCATGATTCTGGCAACGATCCCAACGCGCTTCCAATCGTTCGAGGCGTCCTGATGACGCCTTCGGGGGTCATCGCCAAGCTCGAGTCTTCCGGCACGATCGGAGCGTCAGCTCCGAATGCAGACCTAATCGCCTCTGAGACGACGGCCACCGGTTCGGTCACGGGTTCTGTCACTCTGATGGAAGGCAACACTGCGAAGCAGGAGTTCGTTGTCCTGCTGAACGGACACAAGGGTACGGACACGCTGTATCCGAACGTTCTGACGGCGTCGTTCGATATGACGGCTCCGAACTATTTCGCGAACGTGTTCAACACGGATCCATACAACTTCCAGAAGGCGGGTCACTGCCTCTACACCTACTGGGACGTTCACAGCGCCACAGCAACGGTGACGGGTTCGGGTATCTCGGTTTCTGGATCGTCTGCAGTTGCCGAGCTTGCGTTCTTGGCGAATGGTGCGCTTGACAGAAATGTCGGCAACTCTGAGGTTCCGAACTACGAAAACTTCGAAGATAGGTTCTCATACGCCAAGACGCCTTGGCTGGTCTCGCAGCGCTTTGGTGGAACGAGGTACAACCTCTTTAGGCTCCACGCATTGGATGCTGGTGCGGATATTTCGTCAGTCTACAAGTTCTCGATTGAAAACCTTGTAAACTCGACAGACCCGAATAACAAGTACGGTTCATTCGACCTTGTCATCCGAGATTGGAATGACAGGGATACAGACCAGATTCCAGTCGAGGCATGGAGAGGTCTCACGCTCGATCCGAACTCTGATCGATACATTGCAAGGGTTGTCGGTGACGCGTTCGGGTTCTTCGACTTCGACAGGACTGAGTCAGAGCAGAAGCTCGTTGTTGAGGGACAGTACGAGAACCAGTCGAACATCGTCAGGGTCGAGGTCGCAACATCAGTTGAGAACGAAGCAGTCGATCCGACAGCCCTTCCAATCGGCGTCCGTGGTCCTTACCACCTTGTGACATCAGGTTCCGCACCACTCGCAACAGGATCCGCTGACAACAGCTGGATCAAGAACGCTGTCACTCCACCTATCCCGTTCAGGTCAGACATCACTCAGGGTTCGGGAGCAAAGCAGTCTGTACAGGCCCAGTACTACTGGGGCTATCAGTTCGAGCATGTCACCAGCCTCACTACTCCGAATGCATCGACGTTGAAGAACAAGTCGATGAAGGCTCACGTGAAGTTCTTCCCGAGCTTTATGACGAACACGATGAACTTCGTGGTCGGTGATAACGAGGGCACAGTCGATACGGCAGCGAACGGAATCGTCGACGCTGATAGATTCAACAGGGGACTGTTCACGCTCGAAAACCTCCAGGTCGTCACGAGCTCTGCGGGTACTGCTGACCCGAACGCTTGGGCATCGGCAGTCTACGTCAGGGATGGTAACATCACTGCAGACGATTCAGCAAAGACACGAAGGCTTCAGACGTCAGATTTTACTCAGCCGAATAGGCGCTTCCTGAAGTTCAACTTCTTCATGCAGGGTGGCTTCGACGGAACGAACATCTTTGACAGAGACGAGGCTGCGTTGACAAACAACGCAGTCCGTGCCGATATCGACGATGTTGGTCGAGGCCAGAACAACGGTCCGAACGTCAGGGCGTTCGTCAAGGCGATCGACATCATGAGCAACGTTGTTGCGACAGACATCCAGCTGCTTGCGATCCCAGGCATCCGTACCCCGCTTGTCACCAACTACGCTGTCGAGCAGACGGAGGCTCGCTTCGATGCCATGTACATCATGGACATCGAGGAGATGGACACCCAGAACAACCGCGTCAGGTCAGGTTCACAGCCAGTGTCGGTGTCGTACACCTCGACGGACTTTGCATCACGTGCGATGGACAATAGCTTCGGTGCAGCGTACTTCCCAGACGTCCTCTTGACCGATCCGATGACAGAGACAAACCTCTTCGTCCCACCTTCGGTCGTCGTCTTGGGTGCGATGGCTCTGAACGATGCGGTTGGACACCCATGGTTCGCTCCAGCAGGTTTCACACGTGGTGCGCTTCCGACGGCACTCGAGACGAGAGTGCAGCTCAGCAAGGACAACATGGACGCGTTGTACGACGTGAACATCAACCCGCTAACGAGCTTTCCGGGCAACGCACAGTCGGGTACAAACCCAAAGGGTGGTGTCATCGTCTGGGGACAGCGTACCCTGCAACAGGCGGCATCTGCACTCGATCGTGTCAACGTGCGTCGCCTCCTGATCGACATCAGGCGCCAGGTCAGACTGATCGCTAATACGATCGTCTTTGAACCGAATCGAGAGGCGACGCTTGCGAAATTCTCTGCCGCGGTCACTCCGCGCCTGCAGAGAGTCCAGGCGCTCTCTGGGCTCGAGAGGTTCAGGGTCGTGATCGATTCAAGCACAACGACCCAGCAGGATATTGAACAGAATACAATTCGGGGCAAGATTTTTGTCCAACCTACGAAAACGGTTGAGTTTGTATCGCTGGACTTCGTGGTGGCAAATAATATTCAACAGGTTCAGTAAAGCAAACATTCTAAAATTGTTGGAAGGCGATGATTATGTCATCGCCTTCTTGTATTTTAATATTATTGTGTTATGTACGGTATCATTTATGTCATAACAAATAACGTAAACGATAAAAAGTATGTTGGATTAACAACAAAAACGATTGAAGCTCGTTTCAAACAACACCAGCGAACTGCAAACAGAGGTAGCAAATATCCAATTCATTGTGCAATTCGCAAATATGGCATTGAAAATTTCACGTATGATGTCATACAAGAGTGCAGTACGTTTGATGAACTTAACGCAGCAGAAATCGATTGGATAGCAAAGCTTTGCACAATCGAACAAGGTTATAACATCTGTGAAGGCGGAAGAGGTGTTCGAGGTACAGGAATTTGGGTCCATTCTGAAGATGCAAAAAGAAAAATTTCGATCGGAAATTCTGGAAAGGTACGTTCCCAAGAGACAAAGAAGAAGATCTCAGAATCAGTGAAACGAATAATGACAAAAGATCATAGGTTGAAGTGTACCTTAGGGTTGAGAACTCCAGAAGCGAGAAAAAAAATTGAAGAGAACAACTACGCCAAGCGAAGAAAGCCTGTGTACAGGTATAGTACGTTCGGTACTTACCTTGGTAGCTTTACGTGTTGTAGGGATGCAGGTAAAAGGTGTGAGGCAAATGCATCAAATATTCTTCAATGTTGTCATGGTAGAATTCCAACGGTACACGATAGTTTTTGGTCATTTGTTCCTTTAGATGACAACGATATAAAAAGACGTCAAGTATTTCTTGTTAAGTACAGGAAGCGCTGCGCAGTTGCTGCAATAAAGGATGATGTGGTCGTTGGCATCTTTACGTCTGCTAAGATTACTGCACGTTTTGGATTTTCACCACAGCAGGTAAAAAGGTCAATCAAGGGTTCCTGTAGGGATCATAAAGGCTACACGTGGAAGAAGGTCGCTAAATTAAGCGATAATGAACAGTTACAACTATTAGACGCAGTTTTTTGTGATTGACGTTGCCCACAACCACAAAGAGACTTACAAAATCATCAAGCGGATTTGCGTGGTGATATATTGTCGAATAGTTAACCTAGCAGGTCCAGTGATCGGCAACGAGGAAACTGACACATGAAGAAAGTCGTGAAGCTTGATGCAAAGCAGCTCGGGGCGTTGGTCACGGGTATCGTCAAAGAGGAACGCCAGAAGATCGCGTCGGTAAAGGGCGGCGTGATCCGGATGACAGAGGCCAACCTCCGTAGGATCGTCCGTGAGGAACTGACCGAGATGCTCGGTACGCAGCCTCATGGTGTTGAATTCAAGTCGGGTCAAGGTCAGAAGGGTCCGCTTGCGGGTGCAATGGATGACGCAAAGGTCGATCAACTCGCAAGCAAGCTCTCTGGGTTTGACCTCTCAGACGAGGAGATCGACGCGCTCGTCAGCAAGCTCAAGGCAGAGGCGAGGAAGCGTCGCGGTCGACGCATCTAAACAGCAAGTGAATAGACGAGGTTTGAACATCCCCAGATCTTAACAACACCTGCCTGTTCGGCTACCTGGGCCTCTGTGAGGCCCAGAGATTTATTTGCTCGGTACTTGAACCGGTCATATCGGTTAGTAAAATCAGTCCACCAGAAGCGAGGTGATGTACTCGAGACGTACTTGAATCCTGCTTGTTCGTAGCTTCTGTTCGTGCCACTAAGACGAGTATCAACGTACGTAATGATGTTAGACATTGCATTTTCACGCGCATAGCCAATCGCAACGCGTACAAGCCTGCTGAGTCCACCTGGTACAGATACAAACGTTTTTGTTGCTGACCTTGCTATCTCCAACATACCAGCGTATTTTTTGTGAACAGGTTGCCTAAGAGAGATTGCACAGACAATTTGATCGTTGTATTTTAGGCCCCATGCAATCCTACACGCGACGTCACCATCAAGGTGATTTTCATTGAAGAATTTCTTTCTTTCGGCGCGAGGAAGTCTGACGACTGTACACTTCCTCGCGCCGATCTTCGTAGGGGTCTTGCCAAGGCGGTGCATGATTGTGCTTTCAACGATGCGCCTGTTGTTCATCCAATCATCTTGGAATACATGAAGCAAACGAATGTTTTTATCGACACAGCTTTGCGTCTTGTTTGCGTGATAGATCTTGCTTTTAAACAATATCGAATGCCAGTAAAGTCCGTTGTATTCGATTGCAAACCCGTGCGAGGGAACAAAAATATCGAGCTCTAGCTTGCCTGCGAACGTCTTTCTATCGTTTGTTATGACGTTCTGGCCGCCCACGACGCTTCGAACAAACTGGTCGATCTGGCCCTGGGTCGCGCTTCCGGCAGGAGTACAGTTCCAACACCTTCCATATTGGAGCTGTCGGAGCGATGATGTAAAGTTGGTTCCACAGGTCTTGCACTTGACCTCGATCACGCGAGATGCGTCATTGACGTATTCATCTAGGCCACCGACGACTTCGAGCGTATCATGGACCTCGATCCTACCGACGATCTCATCGTGTTGGAGGCGCTTGATACCATCAAGGTACTCTCTAAGGGACTTCTCATTTAGCTTCAACGAGACCCTTGCGGCCATGTCTGCAACACGTTCGTCTGTGTCCTTTGTAAGCCCCCTGGTCCAAGGGGCGCATTCTCCAGTCGTGTACTTCTGTTTCAACGTGTCAGCTGCTTCTGCAACGCGTTCGTCTGTCTCTTTTGTCAGGCCTTTGGACCAACACGTTAGCCTGCCTTCATCAAAGGCTGCCTTTCTTCCGATTGATGTTGCCTTGGCTCGAGATGCAACACGTTCGTCTGTCTCCTTAGTCAGGCCCTTTGCCCAACCTGTCCTACCGGTCAGGCTCGCCGAACGTTTTTGGGCGATCTTTTTGGCTTCTTCTTCTGAATATACGTCGTAGATTCGAGCGTTGTGTCCCTTAAGCAATCGAGCATATCCATGCCTCCAGTTCAACCATGCAGTCTGCGATCCACAACCACAGGCACACATGTTCGTCCTTGTGTCATCGAGCCTCAACCATTCGTCCTGTGGTACGATGCCGTGAACGTCTATGAGATGTTTTTCGAAGAATGTAATTCTCTTGGTTGAGAATCCACAGATGTGGCACTTCACCGGTTCAAGAGACCTTCCTTTAACAGCACCCATCGATTCTTACCTTTCGATTTGAATTAACATCTACTACAATTTTGTGTAGTGTTTAGTACATTTTTTTGTGTACACTATTTACTACTATCGCAGGTGACGTTGCTCTGCGGTTTGGAGAATAACAATGCCAGCAGAGACACTTGATGTAACATCGATGCTCCCTAACAAATTCGAGCCAAAGCGAAAAAACCGATGGGTTTTGATGGTCGAAGGTATTGACGCATACATCTGCAAGACCACTGCGCGCCCGACCTACGAGACCGAGGAGATCGAAGTCCCGTTTGTTAACTCGCGTAGGTACCTCGCAGGGCCAACCAAGTTTGCAACGATGACCGTGACGCTTCACGATCCAATCGCGCCTTCAGGCGCTCAGCAGGTCATGGAATGGATCAGGCTTCACTTTGAGTCGGTTTCAGGCCGTGCTGGCTATGCTGACTTCTACAAGAGGGACATCCAACTGAAGGTTCTGGATCCGATCGGTACTGTTGTGGAACTTTGGGATATCAAAGGCGCATTCATCACAAACGCGACATTCGGAGAACTGACGTACGAGGACGGAACTCTCACGGAAATCTCACTTACGCTCAGGTACGATAACGCGGTTTTGCAATTTTAATGAGAGTATAATTCTTATCAAAACCATACGTCAGTATATTTTCTGGTCCATTGTGGTTATTTTACTGCATGGACCAGAGTGATATCGACTGTCAGTACTGTGGGAAAGAGTTCAAATCATTGAACTCGTTGCGTATTCATACGAGTAAACTTCACAAGAAGTCATCGGAGCAGGTCTATATCGACATGTTCTGCGATGGAAAACATCCAACATGCAAGTGTGGATGTGGTCAATCGACGAAGTTTTGGACTTTACAACGTGGATTTGCTGATTTTGTTCGTGGCCATCAGTCTCGTGTCAAAAACAACTGGGGACACAACAAGGAAGCGCTCGAACGTTCGCAGCAGGCACGCCGTGAGATGCATGATCGTGGTGAGATCAAAATCTGGAATCGTGGTAAAACAAAAGAAACAGATGATCGTATTGTGGCGTATGGAGAAAAGCTAAAGGAAACATTTAAGGTTGATGTTTGTGAACGACAAAAACGTTCACAACGAATGACAAAGAATCGCTTAACAAAGATCGTGCCAGATTTAAAGGGTAAAAATCATCCTCAATGGAAAGGCGGTGTTTCCGCTCTTCAGCCTATCGTTCGTGCTCGTCTTCATTTGTCTTGGGTCTATCCGATCCTCAAGCGTGATCAGTTTACATGTCAACGTTGTGGATCAACGAAGGAACTTTGCGTTCATCATTCTGGCGTAAGATTCCCTCGCCCGTGAAGTTCGCGACCCAATACGGTTTCCCTCTGGGCGGGTCCCTCCTTGAGATTGAGCCGATCGAGGGCGAGTCCACCCTGTTTCGGGTCGACATACGTGCGTTCAACTTTCTGCGCCTTCCTGCCGAGCAAGTTGAGAATCGCGCGAGAACCTATTGGTCAGGTGTCACTATTAGACATGATCCACTAAACATTGAAGTTCTTCTTGAAGGATCATTTGTGATTCGTTCGATTCAATATTTACAACATGGACCTCCTCATTGAATACATCAAGGAGATCGTATCGATCCTACAAGAGTATCAACGCAAAGAGGATGTCATGCAGATGCTTCAGGCTGACATCGCAAGCAGGATTAAAGCCGGCGAGATCTCTGACGATGAAGGCGTTCGAGAGTATGTTGCGACCGTGCAGATGGCTGCGAACGCACTAAAGGATGTCCCACTCATGGCGTTCAAGGTTCGTTGAAGGGTCATTGAGGCCCACAGGGCGCTCACGGTTTATTCTACGCTCGTCAGATGGATTGTTCCATTGGTCAGGGATTGGTTTATCTGGTGGGCTCGAGTTAGCATATTTGTTGTCTGACTTGTGATAGCATGCGTATTTACGCCTCGGGTCGGGTTGCTTACAATTGCGAAGGCTCAAGAGGAAATCACATGTCAGACGACCGAAAGTCAAAGAACGAAGTTTTTCAAGGCGGCAAGGGTGAAGTTCCGCCTGCGGTACAGCAGCACATCGAAGCAATCTCAAAGATGTCAGGCGACGGTGACACGCCTGCGGCGGCACCTGCTCCTCGACCTGTGATCAGGACACCTGACGGAGTTGGTGCCAACGAGAACATCATGGACATGTTGCAGAGGGACTTTGGAATCAAGATCCCGACAGAATCTGTCCCGCTACCTTCGCGAGGCCTGCTCTACCCACCGCAGCATCCGTTTCACAGGCGAGAGGTCGTTGACATCAAGATGATGACAGCTGTCGAGGAAGACATCCTCACCAGCCAGTCGCTCCTCAAGAAGGGGACGGTCATCACCGAGCTGATCAAGTCGTGTCTCGTCGACAACGTGAACCCGAACGACCTCCTTTCCGGCGATCGCAACGCGCTTATGATCGCAATCAGGATCACAGGCTACGGCGCGAGGTACGACGGAGAGGTCACGTGTTCAGAGTGTGGTGCAAAGACCCCTCGGGACTTCAACCTCGCAGACCTCGACATCAAATCCCTGAAGATCGAACCAGCAGTTGAAGGTCAGAACGTCTTTGACTTCAAGCTTCCCAGGCTCAAGGCACCCGTACAGTTCAGGTTCCTCACCGGACGTGACGAGGAGGACATCCTCAAGACGTCAGAGCGTCAGAAGAAGCTAGGTATCTCTCAGGACAACCTTGTCACGACAAACCTCATCCACAGCATCGTTTCCGTGAACGGTGTCGATGATAGAGCAAAGCTTTCTCACTTCGTCAGGATGATGCCGGCGAGCGATTCAAACGACCTGCGTAGGTACATCAAGGAGAACGAGCCTGGTGTTGACATGAAGGTCGAATCGGAGTGCAAGGCCTGTGGCCACGTCGAGGAGGTAGCGATGCCGATCGGCGTGACGTTTCTTTGGCCTAACGCCGAGTGATAAGGAAGATGTCTACTTAGAACCCGCCTTCATGCTGATGTACTACGGCGGGTTCCTCTGGTCAGAGTACCAGAGGTTGCCTGTCATCTACAAGAGATGGTTCGCTGAACGTCTCGTCAAGGAGATCAATAGATCCAGCGAGGAAGGTGATGCAACGCAGTCACGAGCTGCACACCACAATTCCCCCGAACAGCGCGCGCTGCAGAACAGAGTCCGCCAGCAGTCACCTGCGAGGCTGAGGCGCTTTACATGAGATAGTTACTTGAAGCGCCATGAAAGAAATGAGCAACAAGGCTCGCATCCTAAATGCAGCAGCGGGCACATGGGTCTTCGGGGGTCAAGACATCGGGTTCACCGGGAACAAACGACAGGTTGAGGTTGCATTAAAGGCGACAATCGCCACACGTAGGTTCAAGGATGAGCTTGAAAGATCGGGGGCGACCACGCGTTCGATCATGGAAGCACTTCACAGGAAGCACGAGGCATCCCGAGAGTTTGAGAGAGAGTTTGGAGTGAAGTGGCTGCTGTGAGGTAAGTACAGAACGTGGCAGTCGATCCCAAAGAACTGAGAGAGGTCGCAAAGGCCGCTGATGCCGCTGCTGATAACATCAGAAGCGCAACTGAAGCGTTGTCTGAGCAGGCGTCTGTCGTCGCATCGCTTACAGAGGCCTACAAGGCGTTCTCATCGGCAGAGGTGACGCAGCAGGTCGTTGATCTGACGTCTGCGCTACGTGATCTGTCTCCGATCGCTGATGAGGTCGCAAAGAGGACAAAATCAACGTCATCCTCTCTGAGGACGATGTCAAAGAACGTCGAAGGCGTAGACGCGACCGTAACGACGCTTACGGGTAGGATGAAGGACCTTTCATCCGCATTGCTTGGGCTAAATAAGGACGCCCAAGACGGGATGTTCGATCCCAAGAAGATCAAGGATCTGAACGACGACCAGTCGAAGATGCAGAAGACCCTTGTATCCATACATGACACCCTCAAGGACATGAAGGACAATGTCGAAGGGTTTGGTAAGGGTGTCATCGACTCTGCACGCAGTGTCAAGGACCTCGGGAATACGCAGGGCATGCTCAACGACATGTCTGACAGCATTCTCGGGACGAGCGACGCGCTCAAGGAAACGAAAACGTCGTCAGAACAAACTGGATCATCGCTGCGGGGTCTAGAGACGAGCCTGCTCGCTGCAGCAGCAACGGGAAATACGTTTACAGGCGCGTTGCTCGGGATAGCAACAGAGTCCAAGCTCGGTCAAAGGGCCTTGAAGTGGCTTGGTAATACGGCGTCAAAGCCGCTTACGGCGGGCATAGGTGCGGCGATTGGCGCTGTCACAGGTCTGACTTCGGGCCTGATGGGAATCGCACGAGCGACAAAGACGGTCGGCGGATTCTTTGCAAACATGATCGGCTGGGCGTTCAAGCTCGGCGCAGCAATCATAGCAATCCCAGTCAGGTTCCTTGGTGGACTCGTTGAGATGGCGGCGTCGATGAACATGGGCGCCGCCGAATACCTGCGACAGATCGAAGAAGTCAGAGACAAGTTCGGTAACTTCCGCGTGGGTCAGTCGCAGGCGATCAAGGAGATGCAGAAGTCGTTCGCCAAGACTACTGAAACTGGCTTGAACGCGTATCGCATCTATGGCTACCTTCACGAGCGCCTGAAGATGATCACCGAGCTCGTTGAAGGTCTTGGCGCCACGTGGGGTGTCTTCCAGGATGAGTTTGCCCGAGACGGGTTCCTACAGGCAAAGAGGATCGATGAGTTTAGGATGGGCCTCGGTCTTTCTCATGAGCAGTTGAAGTCGACGCTCATGATGTCAAAGGCAATGGGTAAGTCTGCTGGCGGCACGCTTACTGACCTGACGAAGCACGTCAAGGGATATGCAAAGACGCTGAACATCAGCCACAAGACTTTGACTCGCGACATCGCTGATGCATTGAAGGACGCGGGCAGGTTCGGTGGAATAGCGATCCAGGCGATCGCAAGGGCGTCTGCGTACGCACGGGCGTTGGGCCACGAGCTCAAAGAGATTGCAGGCGTCCTTGACGCGTTCGAAACGTTTGACACAGCGGCAGAAGGCGCTGCAAAGCTCGCGCAATCGTTCGGTGCGACGGTAGACGCGTTCAAGCTCGTATCAGCTCAGTCACCTGATGAGATGATCCAGCACCTCCGTGATTCGTTCTTTGCGGCTGGCAAGTCCGCAGAAAACCTCACGCGACAGGAATTGAAGCTACTGTCTCAGCAGACAGGATTAAACGAAGAGGTCGCCAGGTCGGTTTTCTCGATGCAGAACCAGGGTCGTTCCGTCGACGAGCTGAAGAAGAAGCAGGAAGAGCAGGAGAACGCGCAGGTCACTCAAGCCAAGGCGCTGCGCTCTCTCGCTGATGACATCAAGCGTCTCGTGAAGGAGATGCAGCCCCTAAAGAAGTCATTCGTCAGCATGTTCATCGACGGTATGAAGAAGGGCGTGATGCGTTCGAAGGAGTTCCTCGGTCTGATGTTCAAGATCAGGAGGGGACTGATTCTTACGTGGCGCGAGGGTTTCAAGCTCGGTCGAGTGATCATCGGGCAGGTGCCCGCATTGAAGAAACTCTTTGAAGGCCTGCACGCGTTCTTTGACCCGTCGAAGTACAAGAACCTTGCAGCAAAGATGAGGCACATCCTCCTTGATTTCTTCAAGGGCAACGGCGGTGTGTCCGACATGCTTCACAAGGCACAGGAGGCGTTTACCCATTTCTTCAACATCCAGAACCCTGCAGCAAAGAAGATGATCGAGGGCGCCAAGATGATCATGAAGCGAGTTGCCGCCGCGATCGCTGAGGGTATCACATGGGTGTCTCAACAGCTCGTCGTCGGTTTAAAGTACATCGCTGGACTCATCTCAGGGAAGAATTCGGGTGACCTTGCGCTTGCAGGAACGTTCGGTGGTCAGGCGCTTGGGTTCCTGTACGACATCCTCAAGCCGGTGATAGACGCTGTCGTTGATGCTGCTCCGCTCCTATTGAATGCGCTAGTCGATCTCATTGTTGTCGCCGGCCAGCGCCTGTGGACAGAGGTCAAGAAGGACCCCGTAAGAGGGATCCTCATAACGACAGCAAAGTACCTTGCGACTGGACTTGCGATTGCGATCGGCACAAAGATGCTGATGGGAATGGTTGCTGGCGCAATGACGTCTCTTGTCGTCGGTGGCATCAACAAGATGATCACAGGCCCAGGGAGTAAGGCAATCTCGTCAGCGGGTTCGAGCCTAGCGTCTAAGTCAGCAAAGGCAGCAAGCGCAATGCCGAAGGGTGGCGCGGCGCTTGGACACCAGACGGGTGGAATCATCGGAGGATGGGTCACAGCTGCAAAGCGTGCAAGGAAGGTGACGATACCAGGTCTTGTCAAGCTGTTCCTTGTTATCGCGACTATCGGTGCTGGCCTCGGTGCTGGTGTCTACCTCCTCGCAAAGGGTTTGAAGGTCGCGTTGGCTGAACTGAAGCCCGCTCTTCAGACACCTGGTGATGTCGTTGCAATGATTTCTCTTGTCACGACGATGCTCGTCGGTTCTACGCTCGCTGCAAACGCAGCAAAGGCCGTCAAGCCGACATACATGTTGAAGATGAGCCTCGTTTTGGTCGCCGTCGGCGCAGCACTCGCTGTCGGCGGTGTCATGCTTGCCAAGGGCGTCAAGCAGATGGTCAAGGAACTCGGCGGCGTTTCGATCGTTGAGATGGGTAAGGTCATGATCGGCCTCGCGGGATTCATGGCGTTGACTGTCGGCGTTGCTGCGGGTGCTGCACTGGTTGGTAAGATCGGAGATCCGACGAGCATCGCGATCGGTGGCCTTGTCATCGGTGTATTGGGAGTCTTCATGGTCGGCCTTCTTGTGCTGATCGGTGGCGTCGTTGCAACAATGAAGAAGTGGGGCGTGTCTGCTCAGGCGATGCTCGCTGCAACGAAGGCGATGCAGGCACTTGCAATGACGATGCTCATAATGATACCTGTCGTGCTCGCTGCAACTGCGCTCGGTGCCGCGATCGTCGCGACAAGCGGCGTCCTGGCCGTCGCAATGGCTGCAGGGTTGCAGGTTATCGCTGCCGGTGTGGCATCGCTCGCTGCGATGGCAATGTCTATCACCAAGGACCTGAACAACATGAAGGAGGCACCTGGCCTCGAGCGCAAAGCGCAGGTGTTCACGTCGGTGATGGGCGCGATCAACAACATGGTCAGCATCCTTGCAAAGATCATGAAGGAGATGTCACCAGGCCTGACCGACCTCGTCAATGTTTTGAGGGGCGGTGACATCGACTCGCGCATCAAGAGCACGACCAAGTTTATTGAGATCCTTTTACCAGAGATTCGCAGCATCGTCAAGCAGGTCATGACGGTGATCAAGGACCTTTCGAGCGGTCCCGATACGATGCTGAAGGGTGCGGAAATCTTTGCAAACATCCTTCAGGCTCTCGGTACCTTTACTCAGGCACTGGTTCCTCCAAAGGAACTTATGGAGAAAAAGACCGTCAAGTACGGGATCCTTGCCAATGAGATATCAACTGTAACGTCCTCTGCGTCTAACTTCACGGAAAAGATTTCTGGGTCTGTGAAGGAATTCATGGGTCAGATCATTGGATTCATCAAAGAGATCACGACGTTGCCGATCTCCGATGAGATGCTCCAGCAAGGAATTCCGGCGATCACAAACATCTTGAGGGCTACGGCCGGCCTGATGTCAGCGTTGGTCCCTGACGCGAATACACTTCAGCAGTTTAGAGAGACAAGAGAGGCGTCGTCTAAAATCGGTATCATGGTTGATGAACACAAGAACATCACTAAGACGCTGAACGTCGGTGCGCTCAAGAACATGCTCGACAGTACAAAGGAGAACTTTAAGGAACTGATCAAGTTCCTTACGAACGCAAGCTTCACAAAGTTCCTGAACGACGCTGCGAAAGTTGCAGACAACGAGACAAAGATCAAGTCACTGTCCGCGGTCGGAAACATCATGGGTGCCATCGCGTCTGTAATTCAGTCGCTTGCGAAGGCTGGCAGGCAGCAGAGCGTCGGAAACATTGACGCGTCTGGTGAGGGAGCGAACGTAATCATCAGGTTCCCAAAGACTGAAGGTATCAATACAACATTGAAGGAACTTTCAAAGGATCAAGGTGGCATCGCAAAGATGTTCAACCTCATCAAGAAGCTGTCAAAGGGGCTCAGCGTTGACGAAAAGCTTCAAAGCGATCTTGAAGTTCTCGGAAAGATCTTTGCGTCGATAGGAGACATCTCGAAGTTTATGAGTACGGTCTCTGCGCTGTCAAAGGGCAAAAAGGTTGCAGGGGTTACAGAGGACGCACTTAAGAAGGTTGTTGCTCCGGTGAAGCTGCTGGGAAGCTTCATCGACCAGCTTGCCGGTTCAGGTAGCGCATCGATCTCAAAGATCATCGACAAGGTTAAGACCGTTTCAGTCGGCGGCGAAGGCAGCACCGCGGCAATCGAAAACATGGCAAAGATGACAGGTGTCATCAAACAGGCGGACGAGATGCTAGGACAGGTCCAGAGGATCGCCGGAAGGTCATTCAAGAAGGACATCGTTGAAAAGGGGCTTGTACCTGCGCTTGAAGCTGTTGGTAAGATGGTCGAATCTGTCAATGAAATGAACAAGGCATTGAGCAGTGTTCAGGCCGGTAAGGCGAAGGTCGAGGTTGGCCTACGCAAGGTTGCAGGCGAGATGGGTGTCGGCGGAAAGGCAAACTATTCGATTCGTAACAACCCGATCAACATACACCTTGCGATCCAGGTTGAGATGCAGGCCGCTGAGCTCGAAAGGGTCATCGTGTTCAGGAAGGACAGCGTGATCAGGGACCAATTGAAGTGGGTACGTGGTTCGGAACTTCGTGAGGACAAGGGACCTTGGACACGCGATCAGGCAGACCTCGATGGACCTGGAAAGAACTACATCAGGCACACCGCGAATTGATATGATTAGGGCATGTTTGATGAAGACGAACTCATCAAGAGGTTCAAGCAAAACAGGCTCTATAAGGATGCGATCTCACGGTTGACGGCCGATGAAGCAAGATACGTTGAGGAAAGCGTCGAGGCGTTTTATCGTACGATGATCAGGTCACTCGCTCCGTTCGGAGCGCGTCTTGGTTCAGACCCAGAATTTCTCAAAGGCATGCAGGAGGAGCTCGATCGTCGCGCAGGTGTAGTTACTCAGAGAAAGAGTGACGAACCTGTGTCGATGACGTCCGAAAAGGACGGCAAGAAGAGAGATGCCTGATTCTACGAACAATAACATCACGAATGAGCCTGGGTTTGTCATAGAACCTGATGAGGAACGTCGTGTTCTTGTAAACGATCCTGATAGGAATGACGATATCCAAAAGGAAACCGTTATTCGTATCGGACAGTACTTGAGCGATCTGACGAACGCAAAAGTAGGTTCTTCTACACATGAAAACAGCTATCCGATCGACAGGTCTGTCGTCGAAAGATCGACTCATGATAGCACGACTGGCCGTCCTGCTGCGCTTGCTGATGCGGAAAATTCAAGAACGTATGTCGCTCGTGAGGGAGCAACAGGTACGGTCATTGACGGCACACTCCAACAACCTGATCCAGGAATCATCGGTCTCAACGATACGTGGCAGAGGGGCGAAACAAACGAACGTGATGTTCAGGACGGACACGAACTGCTTCCCGGCGCGGTCGAACAGACGAGTCCGGTTAGGACAATCCAGTCCGCAATCCTATCGAACAACAGGTTCAATACAGACCTCAGGCTCAACGAAACGGTTGCCGCCGGTGGTCGTTCCGCACCACGCAACGGATTTAATCCGACAATCAGGCTTCCAGATCCGAATTCAAGGGCTGAATCGTTAGGAAAGTACAACAGGGGCGTTGAGGATACGACATACAACAACCTCGCAAAGATCGGTATGATCCTGTCGCTTAGGGGTTCAGGTGAAGTCGGATCCAACAGCAGCGGATACAATCCATTGAACGGTGGTGAGGAGGCAAAGGCGATCCTACCGTCTCCTGCACAGCTCGGTATCGATAGAACTGAGTGGGAGAAACTATCCGTCTCAGATGTCATGAGGCAGATGTCAAACGCAGATATCTCTGACGGAGCGTTGATCGATATCGCAGAGAAGAGCTGGGGCGTGATGAACAACATCTACGACCCATTTGACGGAATCACGGCAACAGGCATGCCGATCCTTGCATTTACGCTCATTCTCGCGATGCTCGCAGTTGCCGAGCTGATCTCAACGCTTGTTGGATTGATTAGTCCGGGCAAGCCAGTGAACGCGCCGACGCTTCACACGAACGGCCGTGCAGTATTCGGCAGATGGAAGTCAGACCTGCCCGGTGATGCGCCAAGGGGTTCGTCGTTCGGTCCAACGTTGAACTTTGACTTTCCGCCTCCGGTGGGAGAAATCCTCGGTATACATGAAACAGCATACCCGTTCGGCGATTCACTCAAAAAAGGAACGTACCTGTTCTTTGGTATTGAGGCATCAGCGAGCGGTGTCGTAGGAGCGGCTGTCGGCGCCGCCGCGTCATCGTTTGGGTTGGGAGGACTTGTTGAAGAGACGCCATCGGCACCGGGATACAACGCGGTGTTTTGTCGCGCTGTGATGCGCTCAACGCTTTTGATCATCGATTCGATGAAACAGCTCGCTTCATCGCCGAACTTCATCTCAGGCGTCAAGAATTTTCTCAACATCTTTGAGGTCATCAAGCGCAGCAAGCTTATCGCGGCGATCAACGTATTCACAACGCTCGGCGACAACGCGCTTAGGCAGTCGCCTGCTGATGATGTCTCGTCTGACGGGTTGATCTATACGTCAAAGATCGATGCAATCAAGAACGATGATCCCGGTGCAACGATCTCAAAGAGCAAACTTCAGGGAACAAACAAGCTTGCATGGGCAGGTAACAGGACGCATTCATCGTTCCTGATGCCACAAACGGTGTTCGGTCTTAGCATTGCAATCGCAAACTCCAACAACCAAGGCGCGTTTGGTGGACCCGGTACGCAGGTCCTTCCTGCAGAATCGTGGTCAAAGCACCATGTTGCAATCGTTCAACCTGAGTCGCCGTCATCGATTGCCTCTGCCGGTGCAAAGATCCCGCAGGTCAGCGATGATCCAGACGGAGTATCAGTTGAAAACATTGAAAAGTTGCTCGAGGCTGAGTACGTCCCATTCTACATGCATGACCTGCGGACAAACGAAATCGTCAGCTTCCACGCATTTTTGACTGCACTCAATGAGGACTTTGCACCTGGGTGGGAGACGAGTGATGGATACGGTCGCGTCGATCCGGTTAGCATTTACAAGAATACGACGCGAAAGATCAACATTAGCTTCTGGATTGTGTCAACGGGAGCGAACGACTTCAATGACATGTGGACGAAGATCAACAAGCTCGTGACGTTCGTTTACCCACAGTTTTCGCGTGGAAGGAAGCTGTCCGTTAAGGACAAGTGGCAGTTCACCATGCCGTTTAGCCAGATCATGACATCATCACCGATCATTAGGCTGCGTATCGGTGACCTTGTTAGATCGAACTACTCGAGGTTCAATATCGCAAGGGTATTTGGGCTTACGGATCCTGACACGAAGCTCGATGGTTCTGACATAAATCTTGAAGTCAATCAGGCGGGATTGATTGCCCTACAGGGATTGTTTTGGTCGTTGAAGAAGGCACCGTGGACGCGCAAAGAACACATGTACGTCATCAAGAACGATGGCGTGAATATCGCGGCAGACCAAGGTATCTCTCTTAGTGTACCGATCCCGGTCGTCGGTTCGAGCGGAGAACCTGCAGGACAACCATGGAAGATTCCGATGGATCTTCTTCCTTACTATAAGCTGACCGCAGAGGGGCCAGCTACGCTATCGTCACAGTCATCTGCTTTGAGTGTGAACGTAAGTCTCGGTGGAGGCGGGGGCGGAGGAAGCGAACCTGACATTCCCGCAGGTATGTTCAAAATTGAGGCAATGACTTCGAGCGAGCTTCATGAAAACTATGGGTATTCGTTCGCCGACCTAGGACGTATCACCAAACGTATCAAAGACTTTGAAGACAACGGGGGAAACGCTGAGAAGACGAAGGACAGGAGGTACATCGTTCCTACGTCGATGATTGACATTGCGCCGCTATCGAAGCGAAAGATCATCGATGAAGCGAATCTCATTGCAACAGACGCCGCCGACTCGATCGTCGAATTCCTGAACCCAGAAAAGAATGCTATCGTGAAGTCTTTCGAAGAGACGGGCGGCATGGGACTTGCGTGTAGGGTAGATTCGCTTTCGTTTGATTGGCTTGATCAGACGATGTGGGAAACGAGCACACCAGGAGCAGTGGCGCCAAACCGAGTCAAGGCAACGATGTCGTTCACAGCGATCCATGACATCGCTCCTGGTCTAGACCATCAAGGTTACAACAGAGGTCCCATATATCCAGTTGGACCGTGGAACACTCGCATCGTAAGGGGATAGGATGTCAGTCAGTAGGTACATTTCTGCACCGAGGTTGTCGTTGGGCCGAAGCCTTGGTACGACGCGCACAATCTCGGCGATACGTTCAGCTGTCGCAAAGGGAAACCTCAAGTGTAAGACGATCATTGTTCGTGGTAGGGAACGCCTCGATACGATCTCATATGATGTCTACAAGGACGGACGTTACTGGTGGATCCTCGCCGCAGCATCAAACATTGGATGGGGACTTCAGGTCCCGCCTGGTACTGTTGTCAAGGTTCCAAACCTTCAAGAGGCCTTATCATTTGTGATCTAACATGCCAATACCAGCAGGACTACGTCAATTCTTCAGGATGGTCGAAACGGCAGACATCTTTGCTGCAAAGCAGATGGCCGATTCGGACGCCTATGACCGCGCATTGAAGTCAGGTGCGGGGGAGGATACGTATGCTGTCCAGGGAGTCGCTGGATTCTATCACTACCTTTTGAGCATCATGATCGAAGCGGATGCTCGAGGAGTGTATCCGATCAGAACGTTGATGGAAGTCGTTGCAGAACGTATGAAGAACGGCATCCAGAATGGTGATAAGAACATTCCGGTTGCCGACGAGCTTCTGAAGACTGTGCTTTTTGCGCTGCGCATGTATTCAACGAAGGGTAAGTTTGTTATCAATGATGCCGACATGTTGTTTCAGAATTCGTACGCTGCTCACGAGGGCGCAAAGCAGATCGACAACCTCGTAGAGATCATGGGATGGACAGACGATCAGGTTGAAGAGAACAGCGAAATCGGTGTTGTGCTTGCGACAACACCGCTCGTTACACCACACATGCGTAACGTAGACAACATCCAGTTCTGGTTGAACAGCATTCCGTCGTATGCTGCTTCACGAATGATGCCGTACTTCGATGTCAAGTTTCAGTTTCAACGCGACCAAGGAGACGAAGAAGAGGCCGCAAACACAACGTTTGGTCTTCTGAAGTTCCTTGAAGGAGCACAACTGTCTTTTCCTGAGGATTCTGCGAACAAGGCGATGTTCGATGGAAACCACTACAGCGGTGAACAGATCGCGGCAGCGGAACAGGATGCTCCACGTCACAATCACCATTACCGTGCGGGTATGGAGGTTTTTCTTTCACCGCAGACATTGGTGAATCCGAATCCTGAAGGCCACAACGACAGGTACGTTGATGTCATAGATAGGTTTCGACCGCTTGCGAGTCTAAAGTCAGCAGACATCAACATTCAACCGTTGATTGGATTCATGACGTACAAGAACGGAACATTGACGTTCGTTGTACACGATCGTTCGCGTCTTCACGAGATCGCCGATATGATCAGACCGCAGCTGTTCAAGGGGACAACGTTGTGGCTAACATACGGTTGGCGTCACCCTGAAGAACTTAACAATCCGTTTGCAAACTTCATCAACCAGACGATGCTTGTTCGTGAAGCGTTTATGGTTGTTAATGCTGAGTTTTCGTTTGACAATGTCGGTCAGGTCGAGGTAAAGCTTCACATTGCAACTCAGGGTGCACGCACCGCAGAGGTCACAAGCATCGTCGGTGAGAACAACGAAATCGATAGACAGCTTCGACAACTTGAAGACATCAGACGTAGGATCGAACACATCAAGCAGAGATTGAACCTTGTACCTCCACATGGCGTCAAGGATGAAGTTAGGGCGTATGAGCTCTTGGATGCTGCAGCGCGAGGCGCGCAGCCTGACATGGAAAAGAACGAGCTTAAGAAGGCGCTGAAGGCATTGAAGTCGTTATTGAATACTTCGGCTGCCGATGACGCGCTCGCTGCCGAACTGAACAACGTCCAGACCGCGCTCGAGAAGATGTACAGCGCAAAATCTAATGAAGACACTAAGGAAGGCTTCAACTTTGAGAATCTGAAGAACACATACGAGCAGGTCATCGCCGACAAGTTCGCAAACCTATCTTCCACGCCTGATCCATGGAAGATGACCGAAGATACTGTGCAGGCCGCTGTCGACGCCGGCGAAATACCAGATGGATTCGTTGATCAAGAGCTGCTTGGACAGTACAAGTTTGCCGATGATCCAAAGAACGCCATCGCAAACATTCAGATGCAAAATAGGGTCGTTTCGTTTGGCAAGCTGTTCATGATGTTTGTCGGTAACGCAATAGCAAACCTTGAAGAGGTCGATGAGGTTCAGGTCTGGTTTTACAAGCTAAACGATCACTGTGGTCCTGCAAGCGGAATCAACATCGCGTCGTTTCCGATCGAGGTGGCGTCGTTCCTCAGGAAGTACAACGACTATGTCTTTAGAAAGAGGTCTCAGCGTGTTTCTGTGAAGGAATTCATGAGCATCCTCATCGGGACGCAGTTTGGAGATGTCAGGGGTCTTGGATATGGGATGAGAAACTTCTACGAACCCTACGATCCCAAGAACATCGATCCAAAGGTGAAGAAAGGACAGCAAAAGGCGCTTGAGAGCGCTGTGAAAGAACGTCAGCTCAAATACGGTGTGTTTCAGAAGCCGGCGCTTCAGGTGTTCATTGAGACTGTTCACGCTAGGACGGACAAGACGTCATCTGGAATCGACCTCCTGCAGCTGCTCGACTACGTTGACTCACCAGATGCCCAGAAGTTCGGTGCCTCTCCTTCGGCGGCGGCGGGTTCATACAAACGTGTGATGCGCATCCACATTTACGACAAGGCGATGAATCCGTATCCTGCAGAGAGTCACATGCTTCGTGACAAGTTAGGAAACATCCTGGAGATCCCTGGCGGCAAGACAGGCGAATCATTCTACAACAAGCTGATCGACATCCAGCGACGTTGGGGTTCTGACAACGAGAACGCTGAGAACGCGGCACGAAATCTTGTCCTCTACAGGGGAGGGACGGAAACAGAACCTGGTACCGTTAGGTTCAAGACGCACGACATCCAACCCAACGAAGGTGACGGCGTAAACGTAAGACAGCAGTTGACAGAGATGATATCGCGACGCATGCCGTCGATCTACTACGGGAACAACGGAACTGTGATCCACAACGCGTCGCTATCGACGAAGGCGGATTCACGTGTATCGACGATCAACATGATCAGGCCCGTTGGAAATCAGGTGACGATGCAACCGAACGGTGCGGCAGTCGGCAACCTACCCGTGAGAGTCATTCCCGCGACAATGAACATGTCGTCGCTTGGTTGTCCACTTTGCGCACCTGCCCAGCTCTACTATTTTGATTTCAACACAGGAACGACGGTTGATAACCTCTACATCCTTACGCATGTGAATCATACGTTTGGTCCTGGAAAGTTTGAAACGAGCTGGCAGTTCGGGTATTCTGACGGTTACGCTCGATACGAAAACCTTCCGACGATCATGGCGAACTTTGCGAAGGAAGTCGAAGAGTTCAATGCCTGATTTATCGCCTGTAGTGTAGATGTATGCAGTGTAAAATTCCACGGTGCACTATCTGATAGACTGTGATGTTCTAGGAACGCGAGAACACCTTGTTGTCGTAGGTGACAAAAACGGTAGCAAGGCTCGCTGGATAAACTACGTACCAGAAGGTGTCTGGTACCTTTCGGGAAAGCTGAAGGACGATGGATGGTGTCTTGATACGTTGCTGCGCCTGAATCACATCAACATCGACCTTCTACCGGACGAGAGGTACAAGAACGTCATCGAGACGGTGATGTCAGGATCGAATGTTTCGCCTCCTTGGTCAAAAGTGATGAAGCGTGGCCATCACATAGACCACGTCAAAAAAATCGTTGACCAGATCAATGAGGCCATAAGCAGTCTTGATGAAAGTTATTACAGGGACACGTGGGTGCCTGAGACGGCAATATTCGATCGTCTAAACCCTGCCTACATTGATGAGGCGCTTTGGCGAGAATGGATGCTCCGTGAGGTTGGAAACAAGCATGTCATCAAGACGTTCAAGCCCACGGACGGCGTGGCGCGTCACGTTGAGTACAACAGGTTTGGAACACGCACTGGTCGCCTTACGGTCGCCCGCGGGCCGAACATACTGACGCTTCGCAAGGACGCGAGGAACATCGTCAAATCGCGTTATCCGTTTGGATCAGTCGCGATGTACGACTTTTCTGCGCTCGAGGTCAGGCTCGTACTGTACGAAGCAGGGTATAGGTGCGACGATGTTGACCTCTACGGATTCCTGAGGGACGAGCTCTACAAGGGAAAGGTCGAGAGGGACGCCATCAAGCAGGCAGTCATTTCGGAGCTCTACGGACAGAACAAGTTTGCACTCGGCGACAACCTTGGGATAGGTGGAAAGGTTCTTGATAGGTTCGTGCGCAAGATCAAGACGTACTTTCAGTTTGATAACCTCAAAAAGAGGACGAAGGATGGTTACGTCTCTACGGGATACGTGACAAACAGGTATGGTCGTCATATCACAATCGATGAACCGCTAGATCACATCATTTTCAATTCATACGTCCAGTCAACCGGTGTTGATGTGACGCTTCTCGGTTTTGAAGAGCTATGCAAGCGGTTGCCAGAAGGATGTGTTCCTCTGTACCTTTTGCATGACGCGTTGCTCATAGACTGCCCCAGCTTTGATGCGCTTGAAAAGGTCATCTGGCTAAAGGTGCCCGGTTACGTGCAGCGATGGCCCTTGAAACTTGAACAAGTGTCCGTTAATGGAGTATGTTCGCAAGAAGAGGCACAAGATGACTAAAAAAATGCAAGAAATCACACCAGAAGAAATCAATGAGAACTTTGAAAAGTTCACTGGTTTTTTGCAGAAGCTTGAGGACACTCCCGATAGAAAGGGGGCAGCGCTTCAGATGTGTGATGAGCTCGGTGAACGCCTTGCCCTCTGTCCGGCATCAGGCAGGCTCGACTATCACAACTGCTTTCCAGGCGGACTTGTTGAGCATTCGAATCGTGTTCTCGGCAATGGGCTCAGGCTTCGCAAGCAGTTCTCGAGCGTAGAAATGGTTCCTACGTCATCATTGATCATTGGGTGCCTCTTCCATGATCTAGGCAAGGTGGGCGACCTCACAGACGACTACTATATCCCTCAAGATAGTGATTGGCATCGTGATAAGCTTGGTGAGTTTTACAAGGTCAATACCGAGATGAAATATATGACCGTTCCTCACAGGAGCGTGTTCCTATGTCAACACTTCGGGCTGCGTCTTACACATGATGAGATGGTCGCGATTCTGATCCATGATGGACAGTACGTCGATGATAATAAATCGTACAAGATGAAAGAACCCGCCCTTGCTGACATCGTTCATTTGGCTGACTACCTTGCTGGCAAGGAAGAGAAAGGTATGCTTGTATGATCTACGAAAATGTTGTTGTTGAGCTCGATGGAACGCGAAACACGCAGGATATCATCGATGAGTTTACGTCTCATGGAGCGACCGTCTCACCCGATGAGACAGATCCTGACGTGTTGTATGTCTCAGGCGTTCCTCATGACCTTGTTGATTATGTTGAAGGGATCGCGGAATACGCCCCCTTTGACGGAGACACAAAGGATATGCTTGACACTTTTGAAGCGATTCAAGACGAAGAATTGTAGTTCAAACAGTACAAAATATCGCCACAAGCTTCATGGTGCGATATTTATACCGTGCGCTATGGCATTCTGAGAGAGTACGTTCGGATGCTCGTGGAGTCTGATGTAGACGATCCACGTGTGCCCGATCAGCCGTTTGATCCGGACGACATCGATAGCCAAGGCGACGTTGATTCTGAGGAAGACAAAGAGAAGCAGCTTAGAGGCAAAGAAGAGGTAGACGAGTTTTGTGCTGTCGGTGGTGCCGGAGGCCCACAGATCATGGGACACGTTGGAGCGGAAAACGGACGACGCAGGAAATAGTTAACACTCGCGCAGCATGAGGTAAAAATAGGGCATGGCTACAAAGCGGGCATTTACACCGTACGACGCGGATCTTGAGAAGCGTACGTACGACGCAGCATACTACGAGAATCACGTCAAGTACTACGAGAAGGGCATTCCGTTCTTTGAATCGTACGTACGAGACAACTTTGAGTTTGAATCGATCGCTGATTGTGGTTGCGGAACGGGTGCCTTCGTCGCCGGGTTCCAAGACGACAAGAAGGTCTTTGGATTCGACTATTCTAACGGCTCAAAGGAAGTTACATTTCTCAAACCTGAAAACTTCCATGAGGCTGACCTTACTGAATCAGGTGCAACGGCGATCGCGCAGGGGGTCGACATCGTGATCTCGCTTGAGGTGTATGAACACATCAAACCGGCGTTTGAGGACAACTACCTTGAAAACGTTTTCGGTCTTGGCGCAAAACACGTCATCATCAGCTGCGCACCACCTAAGCAGTGGGGACGACATCACTACAACTGCAAGTCAACAGATGAGGTCAAGGAAACGGTTGGAGAAAAGTTTCCTCAGTATGAGATCGACGAAGAGCGCACCGAAGCGTTCAAGAGGATCAAGAAGCTTGCGTCATTCTATCGTAAGAACACAATGGTCTTTCGTAAGAAGGGCGTCTGAACATAAACAAACGGATAAAGTAAGGTAAAAGAACCGAAAGGAACAAAGATGGCAATCGATCTTGAAGCAATTCGACGGAAGATGGAAAAACTTGGTGGAAAGCGCTCAGGAGTCCAGCTGTGGAAGCCGACGGAACCCGGCGACTACAGGATAAGGGCCCTTCCATGGCCAGACGCTCTCACCGCAGACGGTACACCGTTTGTTGAGCGTTACTTCTACTACATTGGTGACAATAGCGGAATCCTCGCACCAAAGCAGTTCGGCGAAGAAGATCCAGTCGCAGTTCTTATCGATGCACTGTTTAAGTCAGGTGAAGAAAGCGATCGTACGATCGCGAAGAAGCTACTGCCCAAGATGAGAGCGTACCTTCCGGTCATCGTCAAAGGTGAGGAAGATAAAGGCGTTCAGATCTACTCGTTCAATAGGGACGCGTACAAACGTCTTTTGTCGTTCTTTATCAACGAAGAGATCGGTGACTTCCTCGATCCGCTTGATGGCTTTGACCTCACCGTCACCTTGACCGACAACGGACGTAGGTGGAAGGATAGGACAATGTACGATCAGACGATCGATGTATCGCGCTGGCCGTCGCCGCTATCAAAGTGGTTTGATGGTGACGAGGACAAGACCGAAGAAGTCCTGAAGAAGCTTCCAAACGTTGATGATCTCTATACCAACGCACGCAAGACGCCTGCTGAGGTTAAGGAAATCCTTGATAAGTGGCTGGCTGGTGACGAAGAGGATACCGGCGAAGGCACGACTCGCGGCAAGAAGGAAGATGCGAAGCCTGAAAAGATCTCTGAGGGTAAGGGCGACAAGTCGGAGCCAGACGATGAAAAGAAGGCTCCTGATGACGAGAAGCCCAAGGCACGCAAGCGTCGCGTCAAGAAGTCAGATTCTGACGATGTTGGTGAGGAAACGAGCCAATCGCTCGACGAGGCGTTCGACGAGTTAATGGACGAGTAAGGCCTGACGTTGGAAGCTGCGCGGTACTTGTACCGCGCAGCACGTCTATGCCTGAAGTGCGTGTGCACGCCATGCAAGAGGACGAAAATGGTCAGGAAAGACGTTTACAAGGTGATCGATGGTGAAAGGACGTACCAAGACGAGAAGTGGGGTGATACACTGTCTGGCGGACGTCCTGGAAACGGTGAGAGATCCGTCGACGAATTTGTATGCTATATCGCGGGATACACTAACGACATGGTGAAGGTTGCAAGTCACTTCGGAGATACACAAGCAAAGCTTGATGTGATGCGAAAGGTCGCAGGTCTGTGCGTTGCCTGCTTCGAACAGCATGGTTGTCCAGAACGTAGGGTAGAGGAGTAAAGATGGCGGCGAAAAAGAAGAAGGAACCTCAACTTGAACTTGATCCGACTGACGACATTGCAAAGGCCCTTATCAAGGACCTGAACAAGGAATTCGGCACCAGGATCGCTTACAATCTTGCTGAAGCGTCTGCTCCGACGATCGTGAAGCACTGGATCGGCACAGGATCGCTGATGCTCAACTACGCCATTGCTAACAAACGTGGTGGAGGATATCCGGGTGGTCGCATTATCGAAGTCTCTGGTCTTGCGTCGACAGGAAAGTCACACCTTGCCTACGAGGCGGCACGGACTGTACAGCGACTCGGCGGCCTTGTTATCTACGTTGATACGGAGAACGCAACGCCTGTTGATAAGCTCGGAAGCATGGGAATCGATGTCAAGAAGCGCTTCGTTTATGTTGATACGCATTGCACTGAAGAGGTCCTCACGGTGATCGATTCGATTATCAGGAAGGCGAAGTCTGTCTCAGGAAACATCCCGATCCTTGCGATCTGGGACTCTGTCGCTGCGACGGCACCGAAGGCAGAACTCGAAGGTGAGTATGATCAGAACACAGTCGGACTGCAAGCGAGGACCCTCAGCAAAGGCATGAGGAAGATCGTCGGCGTGTTGGGTGAGCACGGTGTCACGCTTCTGTGCATCAACCAGCTTCGCACGAAGATCGGTGTGAACTTTGGTGATCCATATGTGACTCCGGGCGGCGCAGCGATACCGTTCCATTCCTCAGTCCGTGTCAGGCTTACTGGCGAAGGTTCTCCGGTCAAGGACAAGTTTGGCAACGTCATCGGTATCAGGGTGCCGTTGAAGATCATGAAGAACAAGGTTGGCCCTCCGTTCAGGAACTTCTCGATCGAGATCCACTTCGGCAAGGGGATTGTGGAGACGGATGCCTTGATCGACGTTGGGATCGAGTACTGTGTCAAGCACGGTTCTGTACGACGCGACGGCAAGCTCCTGTCGATGACGGGCAAGGGAAAGCCCTGGAAGACGTTCATGGTCACGACTGAAGACGGAGAGGTCCTGCTCGAAAAAAAGTTCCAGAAGGATTCGTTCGACAGCCTCTTGTACAATGAACCGGGCGTCAGCGACCTCATGTTGGAGTTCTACGACGGTGTACTCACGGTCGTTTACGGTGATGCAGATGTTGCCGAAGAAGATCTAAATCCAGAGACAGACGAAGAGGATATGGGCGAAGAGGAGAACGTCAAGGCGACCAAGGAAGTGGAAGATGCTGCGGAGCTATGAAGACATCAACAGGCAGCTGCATCCGAACGTTGGTGCTGTAGACGTTCACATCGAATCACCCGATCTCGTTCCGACGCTGGGATCTGAACAGGCGGCTGGTTACGATATCAAGTCGAAAGAGGACTATGTTCTGAAACCAGGAGAGCGTAGGCTCTTTAGGCAGGTGTGTTTCTAAAGCTTCCTGATGAACTTGCGGCCATGGTTTGTTCGCGTTCGGGGCTGGCCCTTAAGAAGGGCGTTTACGTGCTGAACTCACCAGGCATCATCGATACAGACTATCGTGGTGAGATCGGCGCGATCCTACACAACGTAGGTGTCAACGCCGCGATGATTCAACGTGGTGATAGAATTGCTCAGCTCGTGTTCTTCCCGCGCTTCATCGTGCGGGGTGTAGAGATACCCCTTAGCGCGCTTGAAGATTCTTCTCGAGGTGCCGGTGGGTTCGGAAGCACCGGAGAGTGATGCCTGTTCATCCAACAAGAGTTGAGGTCTCTATCGAGCTTGAAGACCTTGCGCGAAGAGTCGCAGACCTCAGGTATGATGCGTTGGCGAGGTTCCTTGGGAACCTTGTCTGTGAGCTTTCGTCGGATGCCTCGAAGGACGAGGTGAGGGGCAGAAAACAGCTTGCGGCAAAGATGGACAACGCAATCAGAAACCTGAGGTTTGCTCGCTCGCATATGGACGAGGCGTGGCGTGTTTGTGCGCCACGCATGGATGAAGGTAAATGATAGTTCTGGAAGAACTTTTAAAAGATCATAAACCTTCGATCATTGATGTTAGTCAGGTTTCTTCATTTTCAAAGAAGCGTCGTTTTGCATCGCGCATTTTACGCCTTGTTTCTTCAGAGTGTCTTTTGCCTGTCATTGGTGCGTTTTCTCGCATCCATTGTGAATGTTTTTGAGAATGTTTTTCAAAAAAACCGTTCGCTCGCTTTGTTGCTACTGCTCGAACAGCAAGTTCTTTGCGTAATCCTGGATGTTCCTCGTTGAATTTCTGGCAGCTTTCTGAAATCTTCCTACGACGTGGAGCAGGTATCTTTCGACCTCGTTGCGCATCACTGATCTTTTTACGTTGTTCAACGGGCATAGGACCGTGCTTACGTCCTTTGAGCTTTTGAGCTGATTTCTTGCCACAACCTGCTATGATCTTGCGTGCGTAGACCGTGTATTCGTCCTTGAGCTCGGCACGCAACGTACGTGTGATCTTGTTGCGTCCCAACGAGAAGATCGTCATCAATTCTGGTATTGATGTCCCTTGTTTGAACAGTGACGTCATTTCATTGATCGTCTCTGTGCTTAGTACAATTGGTCTTGCCATAAATAGTATCTTATACAAAGAAGGCTGTATGTCTAACGGCGAACGTCCAATTCTACTAGTTGATATGCTCAACCTCTTTGTCAGGTCATGGGCAGCATATCCCTCAATGTCTGCACACGGCTATCAAATGGGAGGTGTGGTTGGAACACTGAAAACACTCGCTCGTATTTGCAACGAGTTGAATCCCAGGATGGTCTACATTGCGTGGGAAGGCGGAGGATCTACGAAACGTCGGCAGATCTATTCTGAATATAAGCTGAATAGAAAGCCTGAGAAACTGAATCGCTTCTATGAAGACGACATTCCAGAGTCTGAAGAGAACAGGAAGCACCAGATCATGGTGCTGTTGGCGTTGCTGAAGCACACCCCCGTATGCCAGCTCTACGCATCGGACTGTGAAGGCGATGATATCATCGCGTACCTAGCTCGCGGCAGGTTCAAAGGTAAAAACAAGGTCATTGCGTCATCTGACAAGGACATGTATCAACTGCTTGACGATGAGTCAACGAGGATCTACAACCTTCACAAGAAGATCTATGTCGTCGCCGAAGATGTCTTTGAGGAGTTCAAAGTCCTTGCAAGCAACTTTGCAATAGCAAAGGCTCTGTGTGGAGACGTAAGCGACAATATCCCAGGCATCAAAGGTCTCGGTTTCAAGTCTCTTGTGCGTAGGCTACCTTTCGTTGGGCTGGAGCACGATATCACACTTGACAAGGTATTTGACTACTGTGAAGCACATTCAAAGGAATCAATTCACTATAGACGTATCCTTGAGGGAAAAGAAGACATCAAGAGGAACTGGCGTCTTGTGTACCTTGATGATCATACGCTTTCCAACGATCAGGCAAAACGTATAGACTACGCATTGGACACCTTTGTTCCTGGGACCAATCGCATCGAGTTTATGAGGGTCCTTACAAAAGAGGGCCTGAATGATTTTGATGTTCCGGGGTTTTACTACGCATTAAATGGGATCAGTAACTCATGATGAAGATCGTTTTTCTTGATATCGACGGTGTCTTAAATAGCAGACAGTCATTGCCGCTCGACGCAGGATCGATGCATCCGCCACTCATCTCAAAATTGAACAGACTGCTTCAGGAAACGGGCGCAAACGTAGTTATTAGCTCTTCATGGCGTATGCATACGCCGCTAAACGAACTTGCAAACTACCTTGTTAAGTCGGGATTTGAATATCCAGAACGCATCATCGGTGCAACGAGGTACCTTGACGGTCGAAGGTCGCGTGGTTACGAGATCACCCTTTGGTTGCGGCAGGTCAAGGGATGCGTTGATAGTTTTGTCGTCCTTGATGACGTTGCCGCAGGACTGGACGAAGTCAACGGTAACGTTGTGGTGACGGACAATAGGATTGGTTTGTCGGATAAAAACGTCGAAAATGCCATCAAGATCTTGAACGAAGGTAACGCATGAGTGAAGACACATTCGCAGTCTACGGAAAATCGTTTCAGGAGAAGGTCGTCCAGGCGCTGATCACTGATCATGCATGGGGGGAACAGATGCTCGAGGTATTCAATCCTGAATACCTGGAACTGAAGTACCTACAGTTCCTAGCGCGGGCATACTTTGAACACGCAAAGAAGTACCGCGTCTTTCCAACGATGCAGTTGCTTATCACGATTATCCGTGACAAACTTAAAAAAGGGTCAGACAAGATCCTTGCCGATCAGATCGTCGAGTATCTCACGAGGATGAAAGCAAATCCAGACGTAGGAGACCTTTCGTACGTCAAGGACAAGTCGCTCGATTTCTGTCGAAAACAGGCCCTGAAGAAGGCGATGGAGGACGCCATCGATCTTATGGCGACGGAGAAGTACGATGCCATCGTTGACGTGATGAAGAAGGCCGTTGTCGTAGGAACGACACCTTCTCTTGGACACGAGTTCTTTGACGAAGCGTGTAGAGAATCACGTTTCATTGAACAGTCACGCAACGCCGTTGCGACAGGTATACCAGAGCTGGATCATAGGGACATTTTAAATGGTGGGCTCGGTATGGGCGAGCTCGGTATCTGCATTGCGAACACAGGCGTCGGTAAGTCGCACATGCTTGTTCAGATCGGTGCCGCGGCACTAAGGCTAGGGATCGATGTTGTACACTACACTTGTGAGTTGTCGGAACACATCATCGGTAAGCGATACGATTCGCACCTTGCCAAAGTTGACTTCAGCGACCTGATTGATTTCAAGGAACATGTCGTCAAGTACTATGATGACAACCAAGATCTCGGGCGCCTGATCATCAAGCACTATCCTGTTGGGTTTCCGACAGCGTATACACTCAGAAGTCACATCGAACGTGCGGCAACACGTGAGTTCAAACCTGGGCTGATGATCATCGATTCGCTTGATAACATGCGTTCGACGCGACAGCTCGAAGCGCTCAGGCTCGAGCTGAAGCACGTCTATGAAGAAGTGCGAGCGTATGTTGACGAGCTTCGCATCCCGTGTTGGAGCGTCAGTCAATCAAACAAAGAAGGATCGAACAACGATATCGTTGATCTGACAAACATGTCAGAGGCATACGGAAAGGCGATGGTCGCAGACGTGGTCATCTCGATCTCACGGAAGTCTCACGAAAAAGCAAGTGGCTTCGGACGCATCTACATGGCAAAGAATAGGGCGGGTCGAGACGGTTTGGTCTGGCCAGTCAAGATCGATACCGCTCAGTCGCGGTTCACCATCGCAGGTTATGCAAATACCGCAGAGGAAGAAACGCAAAAAGATGAAAATCAAATGAAGCGTCAGATCCGTTCTAAGCTTCGCGAGCTTGAACAAGATCCGTCTCTCAGCGTCAAGAAGCCGTCTGAAGATGATCAATCAGGATCTTGAGGTTGCGGCGATAGTTAAAAGAACGGTACGCATGTTTGCTTTGATGTGTGCAAAATTTGGATCCTTCTAGGAGCAGAAATTGATGAAGACGTATACTCGCGATGAGGTGCGGCAGGCCTCACTCGCCTTTTTTTCGGGAGACGAACTTGCAACTGATGTTTTCATTGAAAAGTACGCGTTAAGAAACGAAGATGTCTACTACGAAAGTAAGCCTCCTGAAACTTCTGCTCGTCTGGCACAAGAGCTCGCTCGTGCCGAAGCCAAGTTCGCAAATCCAATGTCGCTACGCGAGGTATTCACATCATTGATGGATATCGACGAGTCGATCCCAGGCATTGAGGAACTACCATGTCTTATTGATGCCGCAACAGGTTACGGGCCGATCATGCCGCAAGGCTCGCCCACCGCCGCGGTGGGAAATCCGTTTCAGATCCAGTCGCTATCAAATTGCTTTGTTATTGAATCGCCGTACGATTCATACGGGGGTATCTGTCGTATGGACGAGGAAACGGCGCAGATCATGAAGCGCCGTGGGGGCGTTGGATTCGACATCTCTACTATCAGGCCAAAGGGACAGCCTACGACAAACGCCGCTCGCACGACAGACGGCATCGGAATCTTCATGAAGAGGTATTCTGATACGACAGAAGAGGTTGCGCAGAACGGTCGTCGTGGGGCACTCATGCTGACGATCTCGATCAATCATCCAGAGGTCGAAACGTTCATCAACATCAAGCGCAACAAGAAGAACGTTACCGGCGCAAATGTTTCTGTCAAGGTGACCGATGAGTTCATGCAGGCAGTACAGGACGATGCAGAGTTTGTGCATCGTTTTCCTGTAGACGTACCTCCTGAGGAGGCCAAGATCACGAAGGTCGTCAGGGCTCGCGATGTCTGGGATCAGATCATTGATGCAGCTTGGTATTCCGCAGAACCCGGAATCCTCTTTTGGGACACCGCGCGTTTACTATCGCCGGCAGACGCCTATGCTAGCCTTGGTTATACGTCTTTGTCGACAAATCCCTGCGGTGAAATAATTCTTAGTGCATATGATTCCTGCCGCCTGCAGGTCATTGATGTACGAAGGTTTGTCGTCAATCCATGGACTGAAAAGGCATACTTTGATCACGAGGCGTTCGACGCATGTACGCAGAAGGCCATGCGACTCATGGATGACCTCGTCGAGCTAGAGATCGAAGCTGTCGATCGAATCCTTTCAAAGATTGATTCTGACGTTGAGCCAGAACATATCAAACTGAACGAACGAACGCTCTGGGAAAGAATCAGAAATTCGGCAATAAACGGTCGTCGAACAGGGTTGGGCCCAACTGCGGTAGGAGACGCCGTCGCGATGCTAGGCGTCAAGTACGGTTCTAAGGAGAGCGTTGATCTCGTTGAACAGATCTACAGGACCCTTGCGCTCGCTACGTACAAGGCGAGCATTGACATGGCTGAAGAACGTGGATCATTTCCAATATGGAGCTGGGACGTTGACAAGCAGCATCCGTTCCTGCAACGCATCTTCAGCGCGTTGCCAAAGGAGTATGCTACAAAGTGGAAGAAGTTCGGTAGACGAAACATCGCAAACACGACAACGGCGCCCGTAGGTACGGGATCGATCGTATTGAAGAGCACGTCAGGAATCGAGCCGCTGTTCAACGTCCTACCATGGCGCCGTCGAAGGAAGATCGACTCTAATTCAAGCGTCAAACCAGACTTTGTTGACGATAATGGTGTTGCGTGGCAGGAATATGACGTCTATCATCCAGGAATCCAAGCATGGATGGACGCGACTGGAGAAACGGACGTAGCAAAGTCGCCGTACTTCGGTGCGTGTGCAGCTGACTTTGATTGGACGATGGGAGTGAAGATCCAGGCGGCAGCCCAGAAGTGGGTGTGTCATTCGATCTCTAGGACAGCAAACCTTCCAAAACACGCCACGCATGACCTGATCTCAGACGTTTACATGGATGCCTGGAGGCTTGGGTGCAAGGGCTTCACGGCGTACAGGGACGGTTCACGGACGGGTGTGCTTTTGACGGGTGCAGAGGCGCTTGGATGGATGGATGGGATCCCAAGCGAAGAGCTCGAGAAGATGATTGATGTCGGTGAGAGGTTCAAAGGATCAATGCCATCCGAATACCTCGAGTTCCTTGAAGAGGCGTCTCAAGAATTGGCAAGAAGGGTTGAAGGGGGCAATAGGCAACCTATCGAGATTTTTCAGGCAGCCAAGAAGAGGCCCAAGAAGCTGCTTTGTGACATACACAGAGTAAGGGTCATGGTGAACGGAGAATCCGAATCGTACCTTGCGCTTGTCGGTCTAATGAACGGCGAACCGTATGAAATCTTCTGTGGGCTTTCGAAACACGTTGACCTTCCGCGAAAATACACGCAGGGGTGGATCATCAAGAACGGTCGCAAGAAGGGAAACATCGCGACGTACAATCTGGTGATCGGAGAAGGCGACGACGCGATTGTCTTCAAGGATATCGTCGAACAGTTTGACAATCCGAACTACGGAGCATTCTCAAGGACGCTGTCGCTTGTGCTTCGACACAAGATCCCGATCCAGTTTCTGACAGAGCAGCTACAGAAGGACAAGCACAGCGATATTTCATCGTGGTCGAGGGCGATCGCTCGCGTCATCAAGGGATACATCCCAGACGGGACGTCAACCACGCTCGATAAGGTTTGTCCACAGTGCGGGTCAGAGGGATTAATTTATCAGTCGGGATGTCCTTCGTGTAAGGTTTGTGGATTTTCAAAATGTCTCTAACCACATTGAATACATTTCGTGCATCCAAGATATGATCATCTTGTGATCGAGTGTAATCTTTGTGATACGAAATTCACTAACAACAAGTCTGGAGCGTTTACACGTCACATTGTTGACGTTCATGAGATGTCGCTAGAAGACTATGTTGTAAAATTCGAGTTATGTGGCATTGAACCTCGATGTGCTTGTGGCTTGTGTGATGAACGACCTTTATTCAGACGCGGAAAGTTTTCAAGGTATGCGTTGGACCACGATAAGCATGAGAAACGTAGAGAACTTTACATTAGAAGGTACGGTAAACCTACGTGTGAGATTTGTGGAGCAGAGTGCAAATTTGATCGTGTAACACCACGTAAGCGATGCGATCGTTGTCGAATGATTGGTAAAGGATTTGGTGATCCTAACGTTCAACAGAAGATACGAAATGTTGTCAAAGAACGCTATGACGTAGACAACGTAGGGCAACTTGAACATGTCCGTGAGTTGAATCGTCGTCTTAAAACTGGACGACGATTCAAGTTATCTCAAAATGCAAAGAAAAGAATCTCATTAGGAATTAGTAAATGTTGGAAGAGAGTTGATTATCGTAATCGATGTTCGCAAAGCTTGAAAATAGCATGTAACACCCCAAGGGAACGTAAGCGTCGTTCTGACGCGATGAAGAAGATGTTTGCAGATGGTCGGCTTTCACCACCTGATCCACGTTGGCGTTTGTCGCGCTTGCACCAAAGGTTACGCAATGAACTTTGCCTTGATGAACTTGGATTTGTGTCCGAACAACGCATTGGATCGTTGATCGTTGATGAGCTCAATGAAGATAAAAAGATTATCATTGAAATCAATGGAGATTACATCCACGCAAATCCAAAGTTTTACAAATCTGATGATGTCATCATAACAAAATTTGGATCATACGCAGCAAGTGAGAAGTGGGCTCGTGATGTACATCGAAAGAAAGTACTTGAAGATCTTGGTTACAAGGTGATCGTTGTCTGGGAAAGCGACTGTGTTGAATTGTTGCAGAAACAAATCAATGAAAGTTTACTATGAAGATTTTTCTAGGTGTGTTGGCGATTGTGATTTTTTGGGTAGGAATTTTCTTTGCAAGGAATTCGTTTACATCAAAGAAAACACGCCAAAAATTAGCCGCAACATTCTGGGGAGCTAATCCACACATAATTCCATTTCTTGTTCGGCAACACAATTCTGCGATTGTGGGATTTGTTCTTTATGCGCTTGCGTCAACCATACAAATCATTGCTCTATTTCTGTAGAGGATAGTTATCAATCGTGACACCAGCAGAGGACGCAAAGCTACGTTTGCTCATCAGGGAACACGTCTTGTCGGCAGCTGTACCTGATTTTGTCATGATTGAGGCACTCGACATCGTCGAACAGAAGCTTAGGTTCGCGTTCGAAAAGTACATCCAACAGTACAAGTCGCACTCACCTGAAGAACGAGCGACCGCTGAAGATGCTGTGAACGTCCTGCTCGCGGGCCTCAAGGAAGACGTTAAGGAGTCCTTCGAACAGCGTCTACTCGACTTCCTACAGTCCGTGTAGTTGAACATTGGGCCTGCGTGTGTTAGTATGTGCTCATGCAAGAGCAAAGGTGCATCGATGTCCTTGATCATGGCTATGTGAAATTCATCGAATCGTGGGGGTCTGATGAACGTATCATCGAATCAGCACGCATGAGCACCGACGGAGCATTCCGTGGATGGGGACCGTACTACCAGTGTACGGTGTGTAAGTGCAAGCGGAGGGAAAACTTTGACGGCACGTGGTTGCCCTACGATGGAGACCAGCAACCAGGTCAGTGCTGTGACAACAACGACGATTTTCTCGATCGGCTTAGTAACGCCCAACCGGGAGACGAAAAGCTCCTGCGCTACCTCTACAAACACAGGCACCACACACCGTTTGAGATGGCTGGGATGACGATCGAAGTCCAAGCACCGATCTTTGTTTTCCGCGAGTGGCACAGGCACAGGACGCAGTCATACAACGAGCTTTCAGCAAGGTATACACCGCTTCCCAGCCTGTACTATATGCCAGCTCTCGATCGACTGCTGATCAACGCTCGTTCTGATAAGAACAAACAGGCTGGTCTTGCGAGGGGTGCTCGCCAGTTGACGACAGAACGAGCCCTCAGGTTCCAGGACGACCTCGAGCGCCAGTACGAAACGTTTGAAGAACACTATCAAGAAGCACTTCGTGACGGTGTTCCCAAGGAGCTCGCACGAGCAGGTATGCCGGTCGGGCACTACAGCAGGATGCGAGCGACTGCGAATCTTCGCAACTGGCTCGCATTTTTGACGCTGCGGATGGACCCAGCTGCTCAGTGGGAGATCAGGCAATTCGCAAACACTGTTGGAATGTTCATTGAATCTGAGTACCCACGTACGTGGGAGCTCTTTGTGGAAGGCAGGCAGAAATGAAGAAGGCACCTCACAAGAGGACACAGCTCATCGTGATCGAAGGTCCTGATCGCGTGGGCAAGGAAACACAGTCAAAGCTCCTCGTCAAGACGCTTCAGGGCCTCGGTTACTCTGCAACGCGTATCGAGATCCCGTTCAACGACGGTGTTACGTACAAGCTCATCTACTGGATGCTTGGCAATGGCCTCGCGAAGAAGTTCAACAACCTATTCCAGGCAATCCAGATTCTGAACAAGTACGTCTGTCAGACGCTTGAGCTACCGAGGTATGAGGAGCAGTACGACTACGTTATCCTTGATAGATGGCATCTCTCGTCTGAGGTCTATGGTGAAGCCAGCGCTGTGAACAAGGAACTTCTTGATATCGTTGCAAGGGTCCTGACAAGGGTCGATACGACGTTTGTCCTCTTGGGTCCTCCACACATGAAGGAAGGCCGCGACGTCTACGAAAGAGACACAGAATTTCAACAGAACGTCAGAAAGATCTACAAGGGCATGACAGAAAAGGACCCGAGCCTTGTTCAGATCAAGGCCGACCAACCTATAGAAAGCGTACATGATGCAATCATGTCGTACCTCTCGTTGCGAGGAAAGTTGGAATAGGATAAGTGCCCTATCAAATCATAGTAGCAGATCCGCCTTGGAAGTTCAGCGATAGGCTGAAGAACATGGGCAACAAGGTGAAACGCGGCGCTGAACACGTCTACAAAGGACACGTATTGTCGATCGCGGATATCAAGGCGCTCCCGATTAGGCAGTATGCCGATCCAAACGGTTCAGTGCTTGCGCTGTGGGTTCCGAGTACGATGCTTCAAGACGGCCTCGATACAATGAAGGCATGGGGTTTCGTGCAAAAGCAAACGTTCGTTTGGGTGAAGCTTAAAAGGGCGTTTTTGAACGAGGTCGATGCAAATCATGCTCTTCGCATGGGCATGGGTCACCTGCAGAGGCAGTGCCATGAAATCGGACTGATCGGAACGATGGGCAGCCCGTATGGGTTGCTCATGAACAGAGCACAGCGTTCAACGTTCTTCGATGAAGCGTTTGAAGAAGAAGAGCTGAAGGGAGTGACGATGTTCGATCTGAACCACCGTCACTCCCAGAAACCAGAGGTGCTACAGGATCGGTTCGATATGATGTTCCCAACGTCGCAGAAGCTCGAGCTGTTCGCAAGGCGTACCAGGCCTAGTTGGACGTGTCTCGGGAACGAAATTGATGGAAAAGACATCCGTCAGGCGCTATCAGAGATCTAGACAGAGTAGAATTGCTCTTGGAGGAAATGTATATGTCTCAGAAGTTCAAGCACAGCGACCAGGTCTGGCACAGAGTCGTGCAAATCGTGCAAGAGGCAATGATCATGGGCGTTGATTGTGTCGACCTTCTTCGACAGATTGAGGTCATGTCAGACGACAAGGACAACCTTGTTCTGACGCCAGAATACATCAGATCGGTCGGAAAGATGCACGAGAAGTGGCTCGCGGATGCCGTTCGACTTCAGGAAGATCAGACCAACGCGAAGAACGTGGTCATTGATCCGAACATGAACTAGGTATGGCGCAGGATAAGCTCAAGGCGATGTGGGATCAGCAGTTCGCGTTTATGCGGTTGCTTCAACAGGAACGCGACTTTCCGCAGTTTCCTGTTGATCTTTCTGAAAAGAAAGGACAACGGTTTTTAAAGGACATCACACATGAATGCATGGGTGAGCTCTTTGAGGCAAACCAACACCTCAAGAATTCAAAAAAGCACCGCGTCACAGAGGTCACAGAATTTGAACGTGAAAAATACATTGAAGAATTGTGCGATTCATTGCACTATTTTTTCGAAATCTGTATTGCCAGTGGGATCTCACTTGATGAATTATACACAGCGTACATGACAAAGGGTGAGATCAACGTCGAGAGAATCAAAGGCGGTTATTGAATAGGTACACAAGCATGGCCGCAAAGAAGAAGAACAGGTGAGGTCTGAAGGTCTCGTTCGACTGGTCACAGACAGACGACGATGAGAACGACATTTGAGATCGACGTACCTGGCGCTGAGGCTGCGTCGATAACGGTTGAGTTCAAGGGCAACAAGTTGATCGTCTTCGTCGAACGAGTCGGTGGTTCTGCGATCGATAGGTTCAATGTACCGCGTCGAGAGTACAATGCCCCCGCAGCGACGGCAACCTTAACGAACGGTGTGCTCACTATCGATGTACCAAAGATGTCCAAGCAGGGCGATGTGAACATCCCTGTAACAGGGTGACAAATCCTGTGTACACCACTCGATCATAGGGTACCTTGATCACACCCTGATGGAGGAAAGTATACAAGATGAGCAATCAAAACATTGAGAAGTACGGCACACAGTCCGAGTGTGATGGTGACTGTGAGAGCTGTGAGAGCTGTGAAAAGGCAGGAAGCATCCTTGCTACATTCGAAAAGGTCGGCCTTGCGCCGATCGGCGCAGCTGCCATATCACCCGTAGACCTGTTAGCGTTTCTGAAGCCACCACCACCATCGCGAGGCGACATGCCCAAGCTGTCCAACAATGTTGTCGGCAACGAGCTGATCATCACCGTCGACCTACCTGGTGTTGCAAAGGAGACCGTCAGCGTCGAGGTCCCACCGCAGGATCCCGCGGCGCTAAAGATCGGTTGGACTCGCAACAGCGAAGAACACAGGTTTGGGTACACGTCCGTTTCTCCGGAATATGATGCCACTGCGGCGCGTGCTACGCTTGCGAATGGTGTGTTATCGATCACCATTCCTGCGAAGCCTTCGGTTACGATCGAGGTCAAATAGGTATCGTTCAGCGACCGCTGCAGCAAGGTGGGTGCCCTCATTGGGCACCCATCGTCGTTTCAAAAAAGTGCGTTTAGGGCCTGTACCTTCGACGCTGTAGACTTATCATGTGTTTGCACACAAGGAGGAAACAATGTCTCTAGCTCTCTATCAAGGTGGATTGTCTACACGTTCATTTGATGACCTCTTCGACACCTTCTGGAGCGGCGCCGCGGTGTCGCTACCACGCTACACATCACGGGTCGAAGACGATACGTACGTCATTGAAGTCGACCTACCTGGCACCAAGAAGGACGACATCGATGCGACTGTGCTGAGTGGAAAAGTTCACGTAAAGGCAAAACGCGGCGGCTCTGACGTTGCGTTTGTCGTCAACATACCGCACACATATGACATCGAGACGGTTCAAGCGAGCATGTTGAACGGCGTCCTCACGCTCAAGGCAAAGAAGGTACTTGGTCGAAAGTTGGAAATCACATAGCGTCAGATCCGTGCAGAACTTCGAATGGGCTCATTTGGGCCCCTTCGTGCATTTGTGATACGCGTGGTGTAGCCTTATACACATGCACGGCATTCATACATACGCCTACAGGTCACCAGCAGTTATAGATGATGATCCTGAAGATAGGTGGACGTTTGCACGTTTCATGCGCATTGTGCATAGAAGGTCAAGGTTTCGACGTCTTTGTCGATCATTGTTGATCGTTTTGTACGGTACGTGGAAAAGCAGGTTTTACAGGTGCACGTGTGACGAATGTTACGAAAAAAGCGATAACAAAGAGGTACATCACAAGATGAGGTGCCCTGCATTGCGTTGTCAATCGGGAGCGCGGGTCCCGGTCCATGAAGGACGGTCCAAGAATGAAATTTGATATCGAGTCACGTACGATCTACCTCGCTCGGCACGGGTCTCACGCGTACGGGACAAACCTACCTACAAGCGACATTGACGTGAAGGGGATCTGTATCCCACCCCTTGCTGTGCACTTTGGGTTCCTGCATACGTTCGAGCAGTACGAACGTATGGGAAACAACGAGGGCGGCAACCTACACAGGCTTCGTGGGCTTGTGAGCAGCGACTGCGACCTTGTCATCTACTCGTTGAAGAAGTTTGCAAAGCTTGCTGCCGACTGCAACCCGAACATCATCGAGGTGCTGTTCTGTAGTGACGAGGACGTCCTCGAAGCGACTCCAGAAGGAGAATACCTCAGAAGCATCCGTGAACGCTTCTTGTCAAAGAAGGCAAAGCATACGTTCTCCGGATACGCCCACGCCCAGTTGAAGCGCATCAAGACGCATAGGGGGTGGCTGCTCAACCCTCCGATGGAGCCATCTCGAGGAGCGTTTGGCCTCAGCGAGAAGCGAGAGGTCTCGAAGTCTGACCTAGGCGCGTACAACGCTGTCGTGGAGCGAGGCGACGAGCTCAACCTCCCGCCGAATATCGTTGAGCTACTAAAGGCGGAGAACGCATACGCCCAGGCACAACGAACGTGGCAGCAGTACCTCGACTGGCAGACGAACAGGAACAGTGCTCGCCACGAGCTAGAAGCCCAGTTTGGGTATGATACGAAGCACGCGATGCACCTCATCAGGCTCATGCGGATGTGCAGGGAAATCCTGCTAGGAAAGGGTGTTATCGTCAAGCGTCCTGATGCCGAGGAGTTGCTCGAGATCCGCGCCGGACGACGCTCGTACGAAGACGTTGTCGCAGAGGCAGAGAGCCTTAACGCTGAGTGCGACGAGCTCTACAAGACAACGTCCTACCTACCACATAAGCCTGATGTCGCCGCCCTCGACGCCCAAGTCGTTGAAATGACGCTCAAGTATCACTTTCGAAAGGATTTTTCGCTTTGACCACTAAACCGAAGCACCAGACTATGTGTGGGAACACGACTGCTCAACGTCGATGACGCAGTCGCCAGAACCCATGCTGATGAAGGACGGCAAACCGTTCGAAGCGGTGAACGAGCTTCTGTGTGTCATCGAAGCAGCATCCGGTGAGGAAGCGTCTGCAATCTTCAACCTTCGCATGGGCTTCGGAGCGTACCATCCGATGGGCGAATCGCAGGAGTGTCCAAGGTGTGGAGCTTGGTTCTATCCGAGTGGTTCTGGACAGTGTTGGAGCTGCGGGCACTCGCAGTGATCGTTTAACACGATGCATCTGCGTCTGCTATTTAGATGCATGGACAACGTTGTCGACCCAGGAGCTCAGAGGATCCTCCGGCCGTTCATGCGCTACATCAGGACGGGAAACGTACCTCAGGAGTTCGATCACAATAGCAAGTTTCGTGCGCTCGCTCAGGCGCTTCGTGACTCTGGACGCTGGGAAGGCTACAAGGACGAATATTCTTCGCTGTATAATGCGTGGATCAAGCAGGATGTTACTGCGAACATGAATGATTACAAGGAACTCGAGAAGGCGGCGATGCACGACATTGAGGATCTGCAGCTCAAGCAGCGCTTTGCTGTACGGCGCTTTGTGAACACGGCGCTGTACAAGGGTCTTGGCTCTGATGCGAATCCGGTGCTCGCAGCTGCGTGGGCCGCGACAGACTTCAACATGGGCAATAGGAACGAGCTTGAGAATTCTGTCGACGCGAGGTTGCTTACGTGGTTGAAGGACAACGCATACGACCTCGCTGAGCTCGCCGAAGAGTTCGGTCGTCAGGTGAATACGCTCATCTCGAGGTACGAAAACACGCCATCGGCGCAGTCGAACGGTGGGCTACGTCGGGCGATTGAACTCGCGAACGACTATCGCCATGCGAAGAACGTCTTTTACGATCTTACCCAGGGAATGATTCGTTCGGCGCGATCGTTTACACCCGATCGCGCTCGCGACATGGCCGCAGAGTTCTGGTCGTCTGCGGCCAGCGAGAGCGATCCAGGAAACGATACGAGGATCATGGCAGTGATTGAACCGTTACTTCCACAGAGCACGTCAGCATTATCCGACCTCATCTCGTTTCTTGAGGATGCGTACAACCAGGTAGTAAACATCTTGTATTTCGGAAACGATACGTCAGATGTCCTGCAAAAGCCAGAATCGTTGCTCGTCGCGTACCTCCTTGACAGAAACAAGGACGAGCTCGTGCAGCGCTGGCAGCAATTTTTACCGATTGATGACCTTGAAACGATTGCAAACGCGTTCGGTGACACCGTCATGAATGCCTAGTGCACTTCCGTTCGTCGAGCCATACTATTGGTTGAACATCCACGGTTGGAAGGATAAGATGAGCAAAGAGAAGAATACTACGCAACGTCCTGTAAGCGATCTACGGCTGCAAAGTACCTCGCATTTCTTGAAAATGCTCCGCCAGTCGAACCTTGCGTTCTATGCGGAGCATGGAGAGGATCCTGAGGCACGTCGCAAGGCACAGAAGATCCTTGCAGGTGAACGTCTTTAAGACGCTATGAGAACTAAAACGATTCTCTTGCTTGTCGGACTTCCGGCGAGTGGCAAGTCAACATACGCTTTCGACCTGATGAAGAGGGAACGCAGGTGGAAGCGTGTTTCACGCGACGATATCAGGTTGATGCTCGATGGAGTCGAGTTCGATCCAAAGAACGAGTCATTCGTCACGAAGATTGAGGATGCCTCCGTCGAGGCGGTACTTCGTGCTGGATACGATGTTATCATCGATGCAACACATTTGAATGTGCAGTCGCGGAACAAGTGGTTGCAGTTCGCGGCGCACTTTGGTGACGTTAAGATCATTTCGAAGAACTTTGATATCAGTCTGGAAGATGCGCTGCGAAGGAACGATCTACGCAACCAAGCAGGTGCACAAAATGTTTCACCCGATGTCATTGAAAGGATGTACGATAGGTACGTCAAGAAAAACGGCCTTCCAAAGGAACTCGATGAATACTTCCCGAGTCCAGCATTCGTGCAGGCAGAGGTAGATGAATCGCTTCCTTATTGCGTCGTGTGCGACCTTGACGGGACGCTTGCGGACAACTCATGGAGGAACGTTTACGAGGCTACCGATTGTGAGCGTGATCCAGTGATCAGATATGTTAAGGATGTGCTTTTTGCCGTACATGAAAAGTTCGGCGATTCAATCATATTTGTAACAGGTCGTGAGGAACAGTTTCGTGAAGGAACAGAAGAGTTCCTTACAAATGCTGGATTTATGTGGACCAGTAGTGACAGATCTATGCGGGCAAACGAGCTTCATATGCGCTCCAACACAGATAAGCGCAAGGACTACGTTGTTAAAAAAGAAATTATCACTGAATTTCGCAAGAGGTTTAATATCAGGTTCTGCCTCGAGGACAGGCCACGAAACTGTCGCATGATGCGGTACGAACTCGGCCTTCCGGTCCTCCAGGTTGCAGATGTGGAGTTCTGATGCACGAAACAGTGAAGCAGATCATCCTTAAAAGGTCATCGACACAGTATCTACTCGCCCTGAAGGTTCGTGCAAACAGGAACGGAGGCGAAGCCGTAGAATGCGGTGGGATTGTCATCTCAGTCGAAGAACTCAAGAAGGAGCTCGCTCTGAGGCCTCACATTCCAAATAAGGCGGAATCTCCGAGCGGCAGACGTCTGCCGCTCGGAGATCAAAGGAAAGAAAGAAGCGTCGATGAACATTATTGAACGTGCCGTTGCAGGTGAGTTCGACGGGAAGCCCATTGACGAGCTCCTTGAGGCCATAGACGATGAGATTGACAAATGGCACTCGCCTGAACACGATGACGATGATTCTAAACTTCATGAGTTCCTTGGCATGTCGTGGGAAGAGTACAAGTTCTTTGTAGAAAAGCCAACATACTTCATGAGTTCCTTGGTATGTCGTGGGAAGAGTACGGGTTCTTTGTAGAAAAGCCAACATCTAAAGAGGTTCAGCAATGATTGAAAGCGACTTCTACGAACAGAGTGTCAAGAACAAGGAAAAGTTCCCACAGAATGCAATGTACATCGCCCTTGTTTTTAAGCAGGGATCTCAACACGTTCCAGCGTATGATCGCCACGATCCTCCTGAAGGCACGTACTGTCCAACGGAAGAGTGCGACGCGTATGTCTTTGGAGACAAGGAAACGCTCGACATGTTTGCCATGCGAGCGATGCACCTCAACATGAAGTACGTCATGTTTGAGCTAGGAAGCCAGCTTACAACGCATGTTACAGTCGACGTCAAACCGAAGATGGAGCCTACGCGATGATTGTTAAGTACCCGCGGACGCAACACGTCAGGGGCTCGCACCTTCAATACGGTGATGAGGACCTCGATGCGGTGTCGTTCGATGATCTGCGAGGCAAGCACCTCGTTGTCGAAGAAAAGATCGATGGAACAAACTCTGGAATCTCGTTCGAATCAGGACGACTCATGCTCCAGTCACGAGACCACTACCTACGTGGAGGCCCACGTGAAAAGCAGTTCGATCTTCTGAAGCAGTGGTCTAGCATGTGGCGGCAGGACCTGAACGACATCCTCGACGAGCGCTACGTGATGTACGGAGAGTGGATGTTCGCGAAGCACACATGTTTTTACGACATGCTTCCACACTACTTCATGGAGTTCGACGTTTGGGACAAGGAACGAGGCTTCTTTCTTGATACATCTTCTCGATACGCGCTGTTGCGTAGCAGGAATCACGGTGTAAACATCGAACCTGTTCTTGTTGTCGCTGAAGGAATGTTCGGTTCGCTCGACGCCCTGAAGGAGCTGGTGTGTGATTCACACTTCAAGTCTCGGCAGTGGCGTGCTGACCTAACAAGGCAAGCGTTGCTCGCTGATGTCGATCCTGATGTTGCCAAATTTCACACCGACATGAGTGACCTGATGGAAGGTCTCTACGTCAAGTGGGAAGAGGACGGCATCGTCAAGGGACGCTACAAGTTCGTACGTGAATCGTTTACGAACCACGTCCTCAGTCAGGACCAACACTGGCACGACAGGCCAATCATACAAAATTCGCTGCGTCCAGGTGCCTTTAACGCGATGTTTGGTACAATGTAGCAATGGCACGTTACGCTTGGGCAACAGACGTACATCTAGATCACCTGAGAGACTCGTCTCAGGTGATTGCATTTGCAGAGATGATCGTCGCAACGAACTGCGACGGGGTCATCATCTCAGGGGACATCTCGATCGCGAAGCATGTGACGTATCACCTTGCGGCGATCGAAAAGGTTCTTCAGAGGCCGATCTACTTCGTTCTTGGGAACCATGACTACTATGGCGGGACGATCGAGGCAGTTCGCAAGGAGATGAGCAACCTTGCGAGGATCTCACCGTTCCTCAAGTACCTCCCATTGCAGAGCTACCACATGCTCAACAGCTCGACGGCGATCGTCGGTCATGATTGTTGGTACGACGGGATCCTCGGCAACCCGCAGGGATCGAAGTTTCATCTGACCGATTGGAGCGCCATCAGTGATTACAGGAACGACTACATGAATCCTCGAAAGTCCGAGGAAGAGAAGCGCAACCTGATCATCGGAACATCGAGGGACCTTGCGACCGAAGGCGTCATACACATCCAGAAGGGCATCAAGGACGCGTTCAGGTACGCTCGTAGGGTGATCGTCGTCAGCCACGTCCCGCCGTATGCTGAATCACACATCTACGAAGGCAAGATCGGCAACGACGATGCGATGCCGTGGTTCACATGCAAGCTGTTGGGCGACATGCTGTCTGATGCATCGAAGGCATTCCCAGACAGGAAGATTGTTTCGCTCTCGGGTCACACACATGGCCAGTACCAAGGCAAGAAGACAGACAACCTCGACGTCCTTGTTGGTGGTGCTAGGTACGGAAATCCAATGATCGAAACAATCATTGATATCTGATGACTGACGAGATTATCAGCGTCGATGGAGGCTGGCTTATCAAAGCAGATGCGGCGGTCCAACAGACCGTCTGGGACGTGCTCGACCTCGTCGGTCAGAATAGGTGGATGATCTACACAGATCCTCCTTACGGCAGCATCGTCAAGGAGGGCTGGGACGTCAAACTTCAGGGTGAGGAACACGGTGAGTGGATGCTCAACTGGACGAACATGTGGGCGCACCACCTCAATGAAGGAGCTGCGTTCTACGTTTGGGGAGGCGTGGGAAAGCACTTGAATAGGTCGTTCTTCTACTACGCTGCGAAGGTCGAGCACCGCACACAGCTCAAGATCCAGAACGTGATCACCTGGAAGAAGCGTCGAGGCATAGGGACGGCCTACAATTATCTCTTCACGCGTGAGGAGTTGCTCTTTATGCTCAAGGAAGGCAAAAACGTGCAGCCTCTCGTGTTCAACGTGCCACTGCTAGATGAGCTCCGCGGCTATGCGGGTTACAACAACAAGTACCCAGCCAAGAGCCCGTACAAGAGGCGATCGAACGTTTGGACAGACGTCACCGAAATCCTTCGTGGTAAGAAACACCCTGCACAGAAACCCGTTCGTCTCGCGGAGATCGCGATCGAGACATCATCCCATAGGAAGGACGTCGTTGTTGACCTTTTCGCTGGTTCGGGTTCTACGGGTGTCGCCGCTCACCGCTTAGGTCGCGATTTCGTCCTTGTAGAGAACGATGACGCTACGTTTGAAGAACTCAAGCGAACCTTCTCTTGTAAAGCGTAATGCGGTGTATTAGGGTGTATCTATGACGCCCGAACAGCACAAAGAGCGCGAGAATCAACAGGCACGCCTCAAGTGGCTCGAGGAGAACCTCGCTCAATCCATCAAGGAGGAAGGCTTTGCACGTAGCCGCAAGGAACGCCAAGAAAAGCTCATGCTAAGGGTTGGTTACGCAAAGAAACCAAAACATAAGCAGGAACAGATCAGGCGTAGGCACTATAATGCAACCGTTCAAGAATCCCAGTTGTCTGAAGTTGCCCAGCTCCTTGGTTCAGAGATCGGAGGCCTCCGTCGAGAAATCGAAGGCTGAGGATGACATCATAAAGGTCGAGTTTGACCTCCTCGAACCCCTGCGTGACGCGCCCAAGTGGGGAGTCGTCACAGAGATCATCGAGTCCGCAGCTCCGTACGGAGGGTTCCTTGCGGGAGGTTTTGCTTCGCAGCTGGCAAGGATAGCACTCGCACCAAATCGTCCTCGTCGGGCGCACCTCAAGGATCTCGAATCAACGTACATTGATGTTGAAAAGGCATTTGGTCCTTCTGACATCGATATGTTTTTCGACGATAACGAATCTCTTGAGTGTTTTGTTTACACAAAACCGTTCACACGACCGAACAAGATCAACATTGTTGAAAGTTCGGGTGGAGAAGCGTACGAGTTCAAGGTCAAGGTCGGAAATGATCGTAATTCACCTCTATACGTACGTTTCCAGCTGATCAAGCGTTGGCTTGGTACACCAAAGCACGTTGTGGGTGACTTTGACCTTGTGAACGCGATGGTTGGGTACAGGCGTCTCAAGAACACCCACACGACGTTTGTTCACAAGGACTGGAAGAGGTATGAAGACGCTCGTCAGGTCCATGTTCTGAACTGGAACAGCCCGATGGTCATCAAGCGCGTCGTGAAGTACGTCAAACGCAAGGGTTACAGCGGGCTTTCGCAGGAGACCGCCGACCAGCTCAGTGCGGCATCGATGGAATTCATTAACGGGATACGTTCTGGAAAGTATTCGTTCGAGTTCTGTCCGACTGAATCGAGCTTTGCATCGAACCTGTCGACGCTCATGCCATACCTTTCGATCGATCAATTACTAACGTTGTCGATGATCAATGTGAAGTTTGATGAGTACGAACGTGACAAGACGTTCCACGAGCGCGTAATGCGGACGATCGTCGATAGACATGCGCGCGAGCTCGAGGAGCGACACGCTGCAGCAATCTCTGTGTGAACAAGCTCGTTGTGTGTTGTAGATATCGATAGGGTGCGCCACACACCCGTCGTTGCTGCTTTGCAACGAAAAGGAGAGAACCGTGAAGCGCGCACTGCTGCTGAATGCAGACTACACACCGATGCACTTCGTTGACGAGGAAGAGGCAATCTACCTGCTCTACCTCAACAAGGCGGAGATGATCACAATGTTGAACGGTACGCCCAGCTCGTGGCCTGAGGGTCACGGTCTCGTGAACGGCGGAACGTTCCCAGCTGGAGCAACGCTCAGGCTCATGGAACGTGTCACGAAGAAGTGGAAGTCACCTCGCTTCCGCAAGCGTGTCCTGTTCAACAGGGACGATTGGAAGTGCCAGTACTGTGGTACGCCAGTCACAACGTCCACGGCGACGATCGAACACGTGTTTCCACAGTCAAGGGGCGGCATGACAACGTGGCAGAACTGCGTCACTGCGTGTTCACCGTGTAACAGACGGAAGAAGAACAGGACGCCAGAAGAGGCAGGAATGTGCCTGTTGTCGCAGCCAAAGGCTCCATCGCCGCTGCACTTCTGGGACCTGAGAAGGACGAGCACCTGGCACTCTGACTGGGATACGTTCCTTCGCGTTGACAACTGATGCATACTTACTGGCTATGAGGACGACCCTCAGCCAGGTTAGGAGTATCATCAGAGAGGAATTGGCCCGCCATCTTAATGAGGAATGGTGGGCTGAGTCATATTCTGGTAAGCTGTACGATGAGCCCGCGCTTGATCCAGAAAAAGAGACGCTCTGGATCGAAAAGGATTCGAAGCGCAAGATCAAGAAGTGGATGAAGGACATGGGCCTCGCCGAGGCTGTGTCCAACAGAGACATCCTCGCAAGGCTTCAAAACCTGAGTGATAGCAATGTTGAGTACATAAAGGATCCCTTGAGCTATAGGGCCGGATCGCTCAGGTTCAACGAGCTCGAATACATCACGAGTAACGCTGATCCTACTACGATCGCGTTGAAACAACACCCATCTGCCTAAACGTTTGGGCAGGCGATGATGAGTTGAAGTTTTATCTGAACGACGGTCGCCACCGCTGGTTGCCTGCACGGATGTACGGTGCGTCAAAGATACGTGCGGATGTCACGATCGACTATAGTGAGAATGATTCGATGCCGGTCGGTGTAATGACGATCGGAATTGCTTCCGATGATCTAGGACGATTGATCAAGATCGCAGACAAGGTCTACAGAAAGGACCGCGAAAGACCTCCCGATCGCTCTTTGAGGTTCAATTGAGCGCTCGCCCGAGTCGTTATACTTATAGCGAGGAGTCCTCATGAAGTTGAAGCTGCAACAGCTGCGTGCCGTGGCACGCAGCACCTTGGTAGAAGTCAAGGCAACCGAGGCGCTGCGTAACGCTATGCCGAAGGTTTTTGGTCCTGCTATGCGCGTAGATGGTGACCTCAAGGTGCTCGCTCGTAGGGTAAACGAGCGCCTCGATGTCATGGAGCGTACAGGAAACACCGCGATCATTGAGATTGCTACGGCGGTGCTTGCGCCGCTCGCAAGGAACCGATCAGCAGAAGTACGCAAGATGGTTGCAAGGCTTCTACCCAAGAACCTTACGACGAAGCTGTGTGAGGACAGGCATCCAGCTGTTAGGGCAGCAGTAGCTCGTAGGGTTCCATACGATGCGCTTTGTAAGATGTGTGAGAGGTTTCCAAACGACGACCAGCTGACAACCATCAAGGCAGAGCGCATCGACGAGGTGCTTGAACCCGTTGAAGAGCTTGATTCAAAAGCAATAGGTGAGACAGTCATGACGAACGTCAGCGAGTTGTCGAAGCAGTGGTACATGGAGGCTGCGCGCAAGCTCCTTGAGGACTACGGCGAGTTTACGAGGACTCCGGTACTCGCCGAACGTCACTGGAACCCGAAGGCGGTCGCTCGGTACTGTGCGAGCCTGAAGGCCTCGTGGGGCGTCGAGATCGATGCAAAGAAGCTTCAGGAGGCGGTCGATATGCTGCTTAGGGAGCTCGACGATCGCAGGGAGAATCAGTATGGAAACTCGCTGTCAGAGATCAAGAAGAACCTCGAACGTCTCGTTGAAAGTGACGACCGCGGCAAGCTTCCGATCATGCCAATCGTTGCTGAAGAGCGGACAGATCCGGTCAAGTCGTTGCTCGAGAACAGGTGCACGAACGCTGAGTACTTGAAGTTCTTTGAGTCAATGTTCAATGTTCGCAAGTCAACGATTCCAGCGACGATCAGGAAGTACAGACTCGGCGAAGGAATGTCAAAGGAGACGTTCGTTCCGATGAAGGCGCAGCTTCCACACGGTGTTTTGAATGAGGTGACTGAACAGGCGCTCAACAGGTACGTTGAGTGTTGGAACGCGGCGGTTGCGCTCGCTGGTGAGCCACTGAAGCTTGGTTGGAACATTGATCCGGCGAACATTGCGTCGGTCGGATTTGACCTGGAGCTCTTCTGATGAGCAAAAAGAACATTCTAGAATCGCTCGAAGCGCAGATCATGATTCCGCCCGATGCTGACGCAAAGCTTCAGAGCCTGCTGCAGCACTGGGAAAGCACGTACTACGGAGCGCTGTCTGTCCTGCTTGCAAACCTTCGCTTCCTTGCGCTCCTTCATCAGTTTCATCACTGGACGGTTTCCGGTAGCTCGTACTACGGTGACCATCTGCTGTTTCAACGCCTCTATGAGGGCGTCACTGAAGAGATTGACAGCCTTGCAGAAAGGGCAATCGGCCTGGGTTCAGAGTGCAACGTTGACCTCAGGATGCAGTTTGATACGATCTACGCGTTCATCAAGGACTACAGCATGGCTGGGGTCACGTACGCTCGTGACGGAGACCTTGCATACAAGTCACTCGATGCAGAGTACAACTTCCTCCGTGTTGCTCAGGTAATCAGAGAGTATCTCGATGCGAACGGCATGCTGACAGGTGGCCTTGAGGACCTACTTCCTGCGATCGAAGGTAAGCACGAGGAACACATCTATCTTCTGAAACAAAGGGTTGGTGGATGACATGGAAGAGATTGCAGGAATCTGGGATGTATTAGCGCGACATGTCAAGTCGGACACAGGCAAGGAGCTGGATTCGCTTCAGCTCCAGCAGACGTTGGCCCCGTTTGATAGGCAGGACATCTCAGAAGAAGAACTTGCAAACATCGTTGCTGATGCTATCTCAGGCGGCGGTTCGTGGTTCGAAACAGACACGATCATCCAGGACATGGAACTGATGGGATTTCTGCTTCCGACGACGATTGATACGTCTGCGGCGAATCAGGTCTACACGCTCAACCTGACAGAGACGATTGACGTTGCGACAGCGTTGCTCCGTGAGAGGTTCGGTTGGCCGGTCAAGGCGACAGAACAGATGGTTGGAGTCGCTGACGAGGGCCCTGATGGAAAGACAACGTACGACGATGAGCCAAAGCCAGGAGATTGGGACGATTCTGTTTTTCGTGAGGACTTCAAGCGCTACGTCAGGTTCATCGCCGCCAGTTTGAACGATTGAACAGCGTGTGCTCGTAGCATAGAATCGGTCTATGGAACACGACGAGGAACCGATCAACGCACTGTGTAGGACGGCAAACATGGTCGATGTGTTTGCTGTTCTGATCTACAAGCACGACCCGATGTCGCTCCAGTCTCCCGATCCACTCGAGTATGAATCTGAAGCGTTATCGATCACCGCACGGTTCATTGAGTCGGGCGTGCACGCTGCAAACGATGACGTTGCTGTGCCTGCTGCAGTCGAGATCGTAAGGAACGCGTTTATCTTCTGGTTTGAAGACGATGATGCAGCACTCAGCGCTCGTGCAAAGGGAGCGGACTACGGTCCGCTCGCAAAGGAGCTTGTTGAAGCGCTTCGCACAGAATTTGTGGAGGAGTTTGCAGAGCTCGATGAAGAATCGCCCACTGGCGTGCAGGCAGAGTTTGCTGCCGCTGTTGGCTTGAACGTTGAGTTTCCGCTGAGCGAACGTACAACGCCCGGAACGCCTCGTGCCAAGGTCGTTGCAGAGGATAACATGGATCTTGATGGTCCACCAATCATCATCAGGGAGAAAAAGTGAAGAACGTTCTCATCACCGGTGCCGCAGGGTTCCTAGGTAGTCACCTTGCCCAAAGGTTCATCAACAACGGAGACTTCGTCATAGGAGTCGACAACTTTTCGACGGCACTCGGCGTAGATGCAATTCACTTCACTGCGCTTCAGGTGCAGAAGCACTTTGAGTTCTATAGGATGGACATCCGTGATCTTTTAAAGATCGGCACCCTCATCGCAAGGTTCAAGCCGTCGCTCATCCTGAACTTTGCGTGTCCAGCATCACCACCAAGGTACCAGGCTGAACCGATCCAAACCTTGATGACGAGCGTTCAGGGACTAAACAACGTGCTTTCGGCCGTCAGGCTGGCCTGTATCAGGCCCACGATCATCCACGCGTCGACCAGCGAGGTCTATGGAGACCCAGAGATGTCTCCACAACCTGAGACGTACTTCGGTCGCGTGAACTCGTATGGACCGCGTAGCTGCTACGATGAGGGCAAGCGTGCTGCAGAGGCACTGTGTTTCGACTATGCGAACCTGGGTATGGATATCAGGCCGGTCCGCATCTTCAACACCTATGGTCCTCACATGGACCCCGATGACGGCCGCGTCGTCAGCAATTTCATCTGCCAGATGCTTCGCGACGAACCGATGACAATCTACGGCGACGGTGAGCAGACGCGTTCGTTTTGCTACGTTGACGACCTCGTAGAAGGGATCTATCGTGTCAGTGAGCTTCCTGTCGGAGTATTGAACGGACCGATCAACCTGGGGAATCCAAACGAGTTCACGATCAAGGAACTCGCGTTCAAGGTTGCAAAGGCACTTGGCAAGAAGCCTCAGATCACGTTTGACGCGTTTCCCATCAACGACCCGCTTCAGCGCAAGCCTGACATCACGCTTGCGAAACAATTTCTCAATGGGTGGGGACCAAAGGTCCAGCTCGACGATGGACTTCCTCCGACGATTGAGTGGTTTAAGAATCTTCTAGAGAAGTGACGTCTTCGTAGGTACAACGTAGGAATGACCCGTCCCGCCCGAGAAGCTAGACGTGAAGCCGCCAGTAGGTACGATTCTGAGCGTCACGGAGGTGGTAGAAATTGATGCTTGGCACACCGTGAGCTCCGGGTGCTCAAGCATGGACATAGTAGGACACGTGGACCGTCACCCCAGCGAGAGCGTAGGAGGATTCAGCTTCTGACATATTAGGAATGTGTCCCTCTGCGAGCAAGCGGAAGCCCAGGTCGATCCCGCGGAGGCGCGACGCACTCCCAGGAACCATCTTGACCTTGCAGATTGAGACGACATCGAGTTCCAAGAGCGCGTCGCTCGCCACCTGGCAGGTTGGATGTTGAGGGTCGAGCCAGTGTTGCGCAGCCTCTTCAACCAACTCAGCGGTATCAGGCCGCCGGTCGAGCAACAATTCATAATCACGCGGCGTGTACTGAATCACAGCGTCGGTTTCGTTGAGTTGGTGGTCAGCGGCGAGTATCTTTCGCTTTGATCTCTTAGAGAGCCTGTTCGCCGCGTACAGGATTTTAAGCATGGTCAATTGTAGGCCTTACGCAGTGTAGCTGCACCTCACGTATGGTAGTGTTGTTGCATGGTCTATGAATACAAGTGTGCATCTTGTGGGAAGATGCACGAGATCGAACATGCAATCAGCGAAGAACCTCGAACAGTGTGTCCTGCGTGTGGTAAAGATTCACTTAGGAGGCAGATCAGTGGAGCACCCAGGTTTATCCTGAAGGGTCGTGGGTGGGCGTCAGACGGATATTCTTTGCCAGAAAAGGTGTCCTCTGACTGATCGAACTACAGCCCTGTGGCTGCATAGAGGAACGCTCAATGTTTGTTCCAATCCTAAGCACAGAAGAAGCACTAGTTCGGATTGCGTTGTTCTGGATGAAAATGGATAACTTGGGTCTGTGTCGACCTTACAACCATGTAGCTCAGCTTTGTGTTGAATCCGCGCTGGCTCGTGGTGATCAAAAAAGTGCGGAAACCTTGGTTGTTGATAACCAGCCAAGATGCAATGTTAAGCAGATTTCTAGGTTTGTCCCTGGAAGACACTACTATGCGCTTGATCGTAAGTTTTTAACCTACGATTTGGCTGTGACGTATTTACGAGATCGTGGATATACAGTTCATCCTGAGGTGTTTGAGTACAGAATCCTTAGAGAAGGAGATTGATTTGGATGCTTACGGGATAAGCAAGGAAGAACGAACATGGCAATGTCAGGGGACCTTCTTGGTCCCCTGCGTCGTATGCAGGCGATGATGCAGTGACGTATAATCAAGCTATGGTACACAGATACCTACGGACGACGTTCAGGATAGATTGACACTTGAAAAGTTTAGGAAGCTTGAAGAATTTGCTTGTCAGTTGTGAACATCCGCGTCATCTACGGTTTGTCAATTCATATTTCTCCAGGAACACTTTCAAAACTTGTTAGGTGCAGATGATATCAAACGAAAAAGAACCTCCTCACACCCTTCGGGCGTGCGAGAACCATCCAACAGTACAGAAGATCAACAAGCTCTGTGAAGTCGCTCAAGAGCTCGGTGTCTACGTTCAGTTCTTTGGGCACCGTACGTTTGTTACTGACAAAGAATTTCCTGGTCGCCTTTACGATATCAGCGACATTGGGAATTCAGACGAAGCGATCAGCGATTTCCCACCTCAGCTTGACTACAAGCTTACGTTTGAGAATCCAAAGTGGACGAACTGGAACAATGAAAATAACGCTCGCCGCGAAAAAGAACGTAGACAGGCTGAGGCTGAGGAGCGACGCGTTCGCGAGGAAGAAGAACGTCAAAAGGCACGAGCTCTCGAAGAGCGTGAGCGGCAAGAACTCGCTCGTCTGAAGGAGAAGTATAGAGATGAGTAGCATGAAGCACAAGTTCAGGTTTCCTGTCGGTGACTGGTCGGGTGACGGTCATGGTAAGTGTGAATGGTTTCAAGTTCGAAGCAACCAACCTGTCGAGAAATGGCGTGAGGCGTACTTTGCATCATTGATCAAATTCAATGAACACGACATCGCACCTGATAGTCACCACAATGGCAGGAAGGATAGAGGCTGGCCTCTGCACAAGATGCGTGAGCTCGTTGGTTTCAAATTTCCAAATACCGATTATGACTGGCAGTATGACCAGCAAAGGGGAGAAAAGATCGAAGTCATACAAGATATTCCAAGGGTTGGATTTCCGGATCCGAAGGACGCCGTAGGGTACACGCTCGCGTTCTGCCAGGCGTCTGATTCGTCGCTGAAGTTCGAGATCATTGAAAAAGAAACTGAGATGTTTCAGTTCTACGGTTTCGACGAGCAGGAAAGGCACATCGGTCACATCGGTTACGAAATCTTCATGGATGGTTGGTGATGAATTCCGTGTCATATGCGTGTACAATCGTCAGTCCACAGGAGATATTGAAGATCTGCGGAGGTACACATGAAAGCAACGGCTGAATTCACGATCATCGAGCTAGAGCCAGGTACGTATTTTTCAGGATACGTCGGTACGTTGCCTCTTACGATTGAGTGGGCAAGCGTCGGTAACCCGCTGCTTGCGACAAGAGCACAACCAGGGTCGCTCGATGCTATTAAGGAAATGTTTCCGCATGCAAGGTACATGAGGGTCGAGGCAACCGCAGAGTGCGAGTACTATGAGTGAGAAAACAATCAAGCGTGGTGCTCGAGTTGTCGATCCTGAATGCGTTTTACCGAAACGATTTGTTTCGCTTCATAACCATAGTGGATTTTCCACATATGATGGTTTGGGACCTCCGGAAGCTCACTTTGATTTTTGTATGGAAAATGGCTTAGATGCTCATGCCATTACGGATCATGGCCATATGAATGGGTATGCAGCATCTCAATTGTACTATGAGAAGCTTAAGGATCAAGGGAGAGATTTTAAGTTCATACCTGGATGTGAATTTTATGTCCATCCTGACCTCGATGACTGGGCTCGCTACAGAGCACAGGAAGAGCAGAACAAGGAAGAGCGCAAGAAGGCTGAGCGTGCTGCGAGGAAACGTGGTGATGCTCCTGATAACGATGTTGACAATGCAAATGCATTGACAGTTGAGAACGAAGAGGCGTCTAAGACCAATAAGTACCGTGACCCATTGAAGCGCCGCCATCACCTTGTGGTGCTGCCTAAGAACACAGCAGGCCTCAAGAAAATCTTTTCACTGGTCTCCTATGGCTACTTGGATGGGTTTTATCGGTTCCCTAGGATTGACATCAAGAGGATAAAGGCTGTCGCAGATGATGACATCATCCTCTCGTCGGCATGCATCGGTGGGCCCCTAGCATACGAGATCTTCGGTGTATTTGCAGACGCACAGTGGGATGAGATGGGCCCACACCTGCTCAACGACTCATCGAACTACGAAAAGGTGATGCGTGCCCTGGGCAACGCACACGACATGTACGCTGACTCTGTGGGTGTTCACAACATGTTCCTCGAGCTGCAGTTCAACAAGATGCCACAGCAGGACCTAGTAAACCTAGCGCTGCTCAGATACGCAGTCGCAAACGGCATACAGGATCAGCTCATCGTCACATGCGACGCCCACTATCCAGGACCAGACCTCTGGCGTCAGAGGATCATGTACAAGAAGCTTGGGTACCTGAACTACACAGAGATCGATCCGTCGGCGATCCCTAAGTCGAAGGACGAGCTCGAGTGTGAACTCTATCCCAAAAATGCCCAGCAGCTCTGGGAGGAGTATGTGGGTTGTAAGGCTAGGTCGTCCGAGTACGAGGCGATCGAGGGCATCGATGAGATCGTCTGTGCCGCCGTAGAGCGTACGTACGACATCGCTCATACTGTCATAGACGAGCTTCCTCCAGACAGAGAGGCAAAGTTTCCTCACATCAGTGCAGAGGGTGATAAGCCATTCAACTACCTCGTTCAGATGTGCAAGAAGGGCTTGAAGAAGCGTGGACACGCCCACAAGCTCGAATATGTTGATCGCCTAAAGGAAGAGCTCGGGGTCATGAAGGAGCTCGGAGTCTCGAGGTACTTCAACACCCTTGCTGTCGTCATGCAGCTTGCACGTACGAAGGTGCTTACGGGACCGTGCAGAGGATCTGGTGGTGGTTCGCTCGTGAACTACTGCCTGTACATCACGGATGTCGATCCGATCAAGTACGACCTGTACTTCTCGAGGTTCATGTCGGTGTACCGAAAGGGTATGCCTGACGTTGACATCGACATCGATGATCGCGATACTGTCCTTGACCTGTTGCGCAGCGAGTTTGGCTACACAAACGTCGTTCCGATCTCAAACTATAACCTCTTGAAGCTCAAGAGCCTGACAAAGGATGTGTGCAAGTTCTTTGGCGTGCCGTTCGAAGAGGTGAATGCCGCGATGCGTACCGTCGAGGACGACGTCAGGAAGTCGACCCTCAAGGAAGGCGACGACAAAAACCTGTTTCAGCTGACGTTTGACGAGGCGATGGAACATTCGCCGAGTTATCGCGAGTTCATCGAAAAGCTTGCCGAAGACTTCCCAGAGGCCGTGGAGTCAATCCAGGCGCTCTATAAAGAACAACGTTCGCTCGGACGCCATGCGGGTGGAGTCCTTGTTGTTGACGATCTGCGAGACAAGATGCCTCTCATTACCTCGGGTGGCGAACCACAGTCGCCGTGGGTCGAAGGCATGGCCGTAAAACATTTAGAAAAAATTGGTAATTTCATCAAATACGATTTATTGGGTCTACTTACTCTTCGTTTGATTAGGCGAACAATTGAATTAGTGCTTGAGAAACAGGTTCGAATTGATATTGACGGTCAAACGTTGTTTCTTGCGCCCGAGGAAAAGGTCGAACTTACAGCAGGCATGTTCAAAAAAGCCAAAGATATCATAGAAGGTGATGAAATTGACGACGATTGGCTCAGAACTTACACAGAAGGTGCTTGACGCCTCTACACGGCACACATCTGCAAACGCGATCGCCCGCGAGCTTGGAACGTCTGCATATAAGGTGCGAAGGGTCCTGAGCGATAATAACGTAACGCTTAAGCAGCACATCGATCCAAACGCGATTCCAGAACACGAACATGAGCATGTTGTTGAACTACTTCGTGGTGGTATGTCGCGTGTTGACGTTGCAAAGAGGTTCAATTCGACCATCAATGCCGTCAAAAAGGTACAAGATACCACGGGGTTTCGCAAACGTGCCGTAAGTCAGCCCAAGCGTTCCAATCACCTCGACGGCAAAGAACGCCAGATTATTGTGATGTATGAGTCTGGTTGTTCCGTCAATGAGATCGTCACCGCGCTTACAACGACAAAGACGTTTTTGAGACACAAGTTTCAAGAGCTTGGCATTATGCCATCGGAACGTCGAAAAAGAAAGGCCTTGACGAAGGCGGAGATGCTGGAATGTATCTCCCTTCGTTTGACCACCAAGGAGTCAATCAAAAGGTTGAAGACTACTCCAGCGGTGTTTCGCAAGTTCAGAAAGAAGTACGAGTTGTCATTTAGATACGATCTTGCGCCTAAGGGCGAGGACTTAGATCGTCTTATTGCGTTGTTCAAACTTGGTAAAACTGCGCATGAAATTGCTGTTGAGATTTCATCGACTCCATCCTTGGTTACACGAGCCGCACGTCAGCAAGGATTGATTTTTCGTGATCGTGTCAAGCAGAGGAAGATCATTCCAGAACATAGGATCAAAGATTTTAAACGCTTGTTCGAACGTGGGGATACAAAGCAACAGCTCGCAACCACGTTTAAAACGACGACATATGTTGTCAATGCGACTGTTGCCCACATTGGACTGTCATTTGATGCTCGTGATGTACAGATTGCGCGTAACAACGCAGTTGAGCGCATAAACACGTTCGAACATTTAAACGTCATTGATGCGTCAGCATACAGGACGATGTACGGCCTCGACATACACGTTGAGTGTCTCAAATGTGGCCATAAATGGTGGGACTGCTACAATACGCTTCGAAATGGATTCTGTAGAGGGTGTTCTGTTAGGAGCAAACCGGAACTGGAAATATCACAGTTCATCGATTCGATCGAAGGTATCTCTGTCGTTCGAAACACTCGAACGATCATTTCACCGCTCGAACTCGATGTCTATGTACCTGAACTTAAGCTTGCTGTTGAGTTCAACGGGATATACTGGCATTCTGAAAAGGCAGGTACACCAAATAACTACCACGATCAAAAGATGCGTCGATGTCTAGAAAAAGGCATCATGCTTCTGCAATTTTTTGAAGATGAATGGTGGCACAAGCGTAACATTGTTGAAAGCATGATTATGCATCGTTTGGGGCGCTCAACGCGACGCGTGTTTGCAAGAAAGACCAGTGTAGTTGAAGTTCATAGCAAACAAAGGCAGGAGTTTTTTGCTCGAAATCACATAGATGGAGACGTCCCAGCAACAAAGGCGTGGGGGCTTGAATTAGATGGTGAACTCGTATCTGTGATCAGCGTGCGGCAGCCAAAACACAAGAAATACAATAACGCGATTGAAATCGCACGTTTTGCGTCAGTGTTGGGAACCGTCGTACCCGGTGCGCTCGGCAGGTTGATGGTGCGTGTTTGTGAATTTTCTAATGACATGAACATTTCACAGATTGTTACATATGTCGATCTACGCCACGGTACAGGTAGGGGATACGAAGGCGTTGGATTTAGGCTCGATCATCTGACACCACCCAGATTTTGGTGGACAGACTTCAAACAACGCTATGATAGGTTCAAGTTCAAGGCAGACAAGGAGAATAATCTGACGCAGGAACAGGTCGCTAAGACCGCTGGAGTATGGCGAATTTTTGGTTGTTCGAATGCTTTGTATATCATGGATGTGCGCTAGTTAAAATAACACTGTGTGATATACCCCCAATCAGGAACGTTTGATGATCATACCGAGTGGAAAGAAGCACGTTGTCTGGGCACGTATAGCAAAGACGGGTTCTATGTCAACAGAAAGAACGCTCACTGCATTGGGTGTGTTTATGCCACTGCGAAACGTGCTTCGTCGCCGAGAGGCGTACAAACCAAACAAGCACATCCTTGTCGTTGATGACCTTGGAAAGCTAGCTGACGTCGGCGTGAACGTTGACGATTGCTTCATCTTTACGATCGTTCGATCGCCTTACTCACGTGCGATGTCAGCGTGGTGTGGACACACCTTCTTCAAGGAAAAGAACAGGGACAACTTTGCCGACTGCATCAGGAACCCTCCCCAGCGTCCAGACAAGGGCTACAGAGAGCTTGGGAACAAGAAGGAAAAGGCTATCGAGGGCGCATGGAGACATTTCACAAAAACGATGTCGCAGTCGACGTCAATAGACGGTGCCTTACGCGTTGACAGGATCATCAAGCTCGAGGACTACAAGAACGGGCTGACTGCGGTGCTCGAAGAGCTAGGATTCAAGAAGATCAAGTTCTTCAAGGAGAACAAGAGTCGCTTTCGCAAGAAGCGTGACCTGAAGCCGGAAGAGATCAGGCTCATCAATGCAAACTATTCTGAAGACTTCGACAATTTCAAATACGAAAAGAAAGAGGGCTGACTGCATTGTACCCGGTGACATCGTCGGCGATGAAGATGTCACCGTTGGTCCTCGCTTGTTCCTTGTGCTTTCAGTCGTGCCACGTATGTGGATGATCGATTTTACCGTGTTGAACCCTTTGGGTGGAACGCAGATATGCTGTTCAACGCCTTACAAAGGACACAAAGTCCTTTAGGGACTTACCCAACATTCCAGTTGCATACAACGCAACGCCTCAGCTGCTCAGTGGAACGTACATTACTGAAGATTAACACAGTGTAGATCGTGCCGTCGTATTGTAGGATAAACACATGGCTCTAGTAAAAGCTGTCAGGACGAGTACGCCCGACTTTCCTGAGATCCAGACGTTCTACAACGAACACCTTCATCCAGATGTGATCGACTTTGAAGACCAAGACGTCTACAAGTATGTTTTTCACGGCGGACGTTGGGCTGGCATCTTTCAGGCAACACAGAGGCCGACACAGAACTTCTTCGTCCAGTGCAAGCCGACGACCGTAACAGACCTTGCAGCGATCACATCAATCTGGCGTCCGGGTCCACTCGCCGGCAAGATGCACGAGCTGTACGTCGATGCAAAGTTCAACAAACCGTACGATTGGGGACATCCACTCCTGAACGAGACACTGGCAGATACGTACGGTCTCTTGATCTTTCAGGAGCAGATCATGCTCCTTGCAAACAAGGTTGCTGGGTATGACATGGCCCAATGTGACCAGGTCCGCCGCGCAATCCTAAAGCGCTCTCTCGCGACAGGTGAAGCAGCAAAAAAGGAGGCAGCTGAGCTCGAGGAGAGCTTTACGGACGGCTGCGTGAAGAACGGTGTGCCCCTCACCGTTGCAAAGAAGCTCTATCAAAACATCCTTGCTTGGGGTGGGTACGGTTTCAATAAAAGTCTGTGTAGAGAGGATATGGTGATAGTTAATAACTATGAAACCAAACAACTCGATCAAGTTATTCCTGGCGACCAAGTCCTTACCCGAGACGAAGAGAGCGGACAAAACGTTTATACAGAGGTGCAAGAAGTCCATGACCATGGTACGCTTGAGCTCGTGGAGGTTGAACTAGACACAGGAGAAACGATCAGGTGTACGTTGGATCACAAGTTCAGGACGAAGGAGACGGGAGAGATGCTTCCTCTATGGTTGATAGCGAAGCAGCAGTACAGCATCGTTGTAGACGATGCGGCAAAGAATTCAAATCAGATATCTGGCTGAACAAACACGAAGCCAGGTGCAATGAACCCATCTACCTTCCTGAGGAAGAAGGAAAGAAGTGGGTTGCTTGCAAAATCTGTGGTCACAAAGGCGTTCGCATTGGTAAACACCTGAAATCTGCGCACGGGCTGACGACCAAAGAATACACAGCACAATTCCCAGATGCTTTGACGTCAGCGCTCGATGAAATTCAGAAGATGAGTGAGGCGTGCAACTGGATTGATCGTGCCAAAGAAAACGGCGACGATCTCAGCGAGTATCGTCAACGAATGGGTGCTGCAGTTTCTCAGTCGATCATGTCAAATCCAGAAGAGCGAGCTCGTCGCTCGGTCCAGATGGCCGTGAACAACCAAACACCTGAAGCTCGTGAAAAGTCACGTGTTACCGCAAAGAAGACATCTCAGCGTCAAGATATACTTGATCAACGTACACATAATCTTGCAAATTGGCGTGAAAAACATCCTGATGATTTTGCAAAGTGTACAAACGCGATGTTACAAACTAGTGTTTCATCACCAGAGCTTGAGTTGTTTTACATTATTGATGTTTTATCCTCAATGAAAGTTATTTGTTGTGATGTGAAACGTCAACAAAGGATTCAAGATGTTAGTTTTACAGCAAGTAAAACACATATGTTTTGTGTTGACATTACCTGCATTTTTCAAAACGTATGTGTTCATATTGAGATTGATGGTATCCATCATTTTCAACAAATTGCAAGTTTTGATCTCAACAAACGACAACGACGTGATCAAGAATTTGAAAACTGGATCAATGCTCGAAATGATGTGATGCTTGTTCGATTGTCATACGATACGTGGGAAACACGTCGCTGGCAAGAAAACAAAGAAAAGATGAGTAGGACATTTTTCTCCCAACCTGCTCTCGAGGCCCTCTTCAGCCTTCTCAAGAATCCTAAACCTGGCGTCCACTGTATCGGCCAGGCATACGGTGAAAGGAACCTGCTGTGTGGAAGCCAATAAGCTCAATTCCTAGGAAAAAGTGTTTCGTTTTAACGCGACGGATGCACATCATTACAGTAATTCCAGATGCTGACGGTTCATGGTGCATTCCAACATCGTCGGGGTGGGAAGAGGTTTCAATTGAAAACGATCTTGCTTGGTCACCGTTTCCTGATATGGAAGAATTTGCATCATGCCTGAGCCTGTTGACAAAGAACAGTTGAAGACATTCCTTGGCGCCCTCGGCGAGGCGATCGCAAAGGGTGATTTTCCTGATTCTGACATTGTGAATGACACGTCGTTGTCAGAGGAAGAATTTGAACGTATTCTAAAAGAACGTGTTGCGGCGAGGTACAACAGACCCCGCAAGAAGCTAACGATTGAAGAGATCGAACTTGCGGTTTTAAAAGGTCCACAGCCTACAGGTAGGATCGTTTCGATCAGAGAGGTCGGCGAGCATCCTACCCGAGACCTATCTGTGGCGCATCCAGATCATCAGTTCTACCTTGCAAACGGCGTGTTAACAAGCAACAGCCATGCCACGGGATACGCGATGATCTCGTACCAGTGTGCCTACCTCATGACGTATTACGAGGCGGAATGGCTGTGTTCATACCTCGAATCGATGAGCGGGAACGAGAACTCTCGCGCAAAGGCATTCGCGGAGGTCAGGTCACTCGGATACAACATCGTTCCGATCGACATCAATTCGGCACGTGTAGGGTGGACAAGCATTCTCGGAAAGAAGTTCATGCCCTCGTTCACAACGTGCAAGGGAGTAGGTGCCGCTGCTGTCCAGGAGATCGTCGAGGCTCGCCCGTACGAGAAGTTCGAAGATGTTCTCTGGGACGACGAAGGAAATTGGCGTCACAGCAAGTTCAACAAGAGGGCGTTCGAGGCGTTGGTAAATATCGGAGCGTTTGCGAGCCTCGACTGTGTAGGTGAAGGTAAGCTCTTTGAATCGTACGCCCAGATGCACTGGGTTCTGTTTGGTTCTCACACGGCGAAGGTCAAGAAGAAGCGCAAAGGCGCTGAGGTCGAAGTGGAGAAGAAGTTCGACCATTTTGCCTGGATCAAACGTAATCCAACAATGGATCCTCACGAAGGTCGTAGGAACTTCTACGAGCTCATCAGGATGTCAAGCGGACAGATCGAACCTTGGACGCGGAGGGAGTGGGCTCTGAAGAACATCGAGCACTTCGGCTCACTCGACGTTCGAAGCCTCGTGGAGCCAAGCGTCCTTGAAGTCTTTGAAGAGAAGGGTCTACGTTCAATCGATGAGTACGAGGACGAGGACGTCTACTGGTTTTGCATTGTCAAGGTCGAAAAGAAGACAACACGGAACGGTAAGAAGTACCTCCTGTTGTACGCCCAAGGACCTGCAGGGAAGGTCTTCAGGATATACGCCTGGGGGTGGAACGGAAAGCGTATAGTTGACCTCTACGCGGTCTGTTTTGCCGAACTTAAGAAGTCGGACTTTGGGTTCGCAACGAGCATGTACAAGCTGCGTGAGCTTGAGTAGGACGATACTTAACTCTGCCATGGCAGACAAGAAGATCGTTAGGCTGACAGAAGGTCAGCTTCGCAACATCATCCGCAAGGTCCTCAATGAGGACATCGTACAGTCGAACGACATCATTGACACGATCGATACGATCGAGGATACTGATACGCTCGTTGCAATCAACGACAAGATCAAAGCGAGGTATGGGTACCTCATGCGCCTCTCACGTTCGCAGCGCCAAACGTCTCGCAAGCCTCCCCCTCCGCCTCAAAGGCGACGTTGAGCAGGCGGACACGTCAGCACCTGCTTGACTTCCTGGCGTTTGGACTACCAGGAGTTTTACTCCTGGGTCTGGATGGATACCTTTGGGTTGCGACGAACGCCGATGTCAACGGTCTTGTTGGGACGCTCATCTGTTCTTTGGCGTCCATTGGCATCTACTGCCTTGTTCTGCGTCACAGTTTGCAGTGGCGCATATTTAGGCATCATGCAGACAACGATCGGAAAGATCAGAGGGCTCGTCAGAAAGACGCTGATACTGACAGAGATGAGAGGTCCAACAGGAAACCTCCGCCGCGTTAGGAGCGGCGGCCAGCGGCACAAGATCGGAAAGATTGAAGATGAGAACAGGGAGGTTTCGTTCGCTGAAGCCGAGATGTTGTTTCCAGGTTCGACGAACGCATGGGCAGAGATCGTTCCAGAGCTGTTCCCACAGTTCCCGTTTGACGATCCGTTCTCCATTAAGAGGAATTCCGTTTTCTTCAAGGAAGGAGACGGGTTAACGGTCGCGTTTGCTGACCACCCACAGTTCAATCTCGCTACGTGGGATCCAACCAGAGAAGATTGGATCGAAAACGAGCTCGCCGGCACGGGCTGATGCAAACCACGTCCACTTATTGTAAAGTGGACGTATGGGCTTCTTTAAGAGATGGTTCGGCTACGTGCGAGTCGAGCTGTTTAAATGCGCTGGCGTCGTAACTCTTTGGAATGATGCACCGGGGTGACCACTCAATGAAACCATTTGATGGAACATCGTGGTCGCTGCACCTCGGTGTCTATCTGTCGTTCTGGGTATGGGGAAGAGCTGACGATGCCATCGAGTATGATGGCATCGTAATTCCAAATTGGGGCTTCGGTCCCCTGTTCCTCTTCAATTACTACTGATGGAACAAATGCCAAAGACACGTCAACACATCATCTGCTTCGTCGGTCCTGATATGACCGGCAAGACAAACATCTCTCGTGAGCTTTCGCGTAGGACGAGCATCCCGCGGTTCAAGGCGTCATCCGAACACATGACGTTCACCGATGAACAGGATCGTTTCCTTACTCAGCTTCGCGTTGCGGACGTCAGGCAGCTCGACCTCCTGCAGCAGGTCGGATTTTCGATGATCATGGACCGTGGTTGGCCGTGTGAATACGTGTATGCGAAGTTCTTCGATAGGACAACTGACATCGAACAGCTTCGTTCGAACGATAGGAGCTACGCAGCGCTCGGAGCACAGGTCGTCTTCTGTTATCACGATGATTATAATGGATTCCGTGACGATCTCAATCCAAAAATCGGTCCCGCTGAACTGAGGCGACTACACGACCTGTATGAAGAATTCTTTGAGCTAACTAGGTGTCCAGTAGTGCGGCTATGTGTGGATGACCTGAACCTCGATCGTCAGATGCGCGATCTAAGGGATGGGCTTCACATCGAACTTGTAAGGAAGTGATCATGTCAGAAAGAGTGATTCACTGGAGCAACTGGGCGTCTCAGCCGTGCATACAGATCGCGTGTACAGGTGAGACGTTTCATCCTTGGGGGTGCGACAGCACGTTGCCGAAGGATGTCTTCAATGCTGATTTGAAGTTTCATCCTGAAATTCTCTATGCATTCGATGAGTCCCTCGTGACGTGCAACAAGTGCAAGAAGATCGATGGCTTTCAAGAGGGGCTCGATCGCGTCCTTGCGTACAGGCAGAAGGTCAGGGAGTCCGGGTTGACCGAACGTGAATACGCAGAGCGCGAAACACGTAGGACACTCAAAATGCTGCGTGAGAAAGGAAGACTTGTACATGATGTTCTAGGAGGGTAGGTTTTCATGCATGGAAGTCTACTTTTCGCGTGACGTCGAGGCAGACGGGCCGATCCCTGGTCCAAATTCAATGCTGTCGCTTGGATGTGCGGCGTTCAAGGACGACAGGCTGCAGAATACATTCAGCGTCAACCTCGAGTTTCTCGACGGGGCAACGCCAGACGAACACACGACGGAGGAATTCTGGGACAGGAATAAATCGGCGTACGCCGCAACGAGGACAATCTCAAACGCCCCAGCACTGCGATGTTGATGTTTGTGAAGTGGGTAGAGTCGTTCAACGGGAGACCCGTGTTTGTAGGTTACCCGGCGACGTATGATTTCATGTTTGTCTACTGGTACCTGATGCGTTTCGCAGGCAGGAGCCCGTTCTCGTTCAGCGGTCTGGACATCAAGACGATGGCTATGGTGATGCTAAAGAAGGAGTTTCGGGCATCTACAAAGCGAAACATGCCGAAGCGCTGGTTTTCAAGGTCGCCTCATACGCACGTCGCTGTCGATGATGCAATCGAGCAGGGTGAGATGTTCTGCAACATGAGACAGGAGCTGTTTGGACGATGAACGACTTAGATGTTGTTATCACTGTTCGTGCAGAAGGACATGGTAATACATTTAAGATCGCAAAAATCCTTGAAGAAGTGGGCGGACTTACTGTATACACGGTGCTAAACACGACACATACGATCTTTGGGCACTGCGATAAGTCAGTGTTTGTCTTGCTGTCCGCCCACCCGAGCGTTGAGCGAATCGAAGAGAATGAGTAGCTACTGTGATCCAGGCGCAGACAGAGCGGTTCTTTTGGAGATGAAGTTCGGCCAGACTTCGGTACGTTTTCGAAAAAACGTGTTGAGGATCTATGCTGGATGGTGGGTCATCTCTACGCTGTGTGAGATCAACGATGCAGTATCACGAGTACTGTTTTAGTCGTCGGACTTCTTTTCATCCTCTGCCTGAGGGGCGATCAGGATCGTGTCAGTCGGTCCTTGGATCCATGCTATGTTGTCGTTTGTTTCGGCAACGACCATGCCATGCGTTTCATGAAAGATCGCTCGGATGACAGTACAAATTACGTCGATGTCGTCGCTTTCGATCGTGACGACGTCTGGCACCTTCTTAAGCAGGTTGTACTTCATCCTTACTTTCATCTCAATCATAAGTAAGCAACAACGTTAGGCAAACAACATGCGATTGACTGTACTGAAGAGTAAGATCCACGGCGCCATTGTTACGGGAGCAAACCAAGAGTACATGGGGAGCATCTCGATCGATCCTGTTCTCATGGAGGGCGCAAACATCCTATCGAACGAGCAGGTACACGTCTGGAACGTCACAAACGGTGAGCGCATCATTACGTATGCGATTCCGGCGTCTGAACAGCAAGGTTCGATCTGCATCAACGGCGCAGCTGCACACCTGTTCTCGTCTGGCGACAAGGTGATCATCGCTACGTTCTGTGAGATGGACGCCTGGAAGGCGAACGAATACACACCTATCGTTTTAATCATGGATGGGCTGAACAGCAACCGCGTTAAGGAGAAGCGTCAGTGATGAATGTCTTTGAAGACGATGAAGAGCCTCACGACCGCGTTGCCGACGCCGTGTTCGAACTCATTGTACATGCGTCGAGAGATGGTGAAAATGTGTGGAAGCAGATGTGGTTGAAACTGACGCCGTCTGAGGTTAGAAACGTCATCGAAGATCCTGATGCGTACACAAAGATGATCGAATCGCTCGCACCCAGGATCCACGACCAACTCGAGTCGATCGTGGACAAGATCGAGTACGTATGAAACCAACAGACGAAAGAGGAAGCATGAAGAAGCTTCTGGCGCAATTTGTGTTGCAAACTGATATTGTTGTTGAAATCAAATCAATCAACAACTAAAATACGCAAGTGATGCAATATCGTTTGGAAGGACATCAACGTGCCATTTCCCAACGATTGAAATTGATCGTGGATTTCCATAGAAACATGAAGAAATTACTGATACAAACACAATTAAGCAACTACGATACACAAGGTAAATTTATCCTTGAGTGCGATAGCGGGTACAACATGATGATGGGTAGAACTAGAGTTCTCCTTCAACAAGTTCCTGACTTGAAGGTCTTCATCACAGGTCCTCAGCTAAACCAATGTAGAACCTCGCCGTATGATCTCAACGCCGATCTGTTCAATGATTTTGGCAACAGGTTGAAGTACATCCCGCTGCTGCTGATCCCGAACGCCCTTGCTACGCGTTACGATTTTGTGTTCGAAGACATCGCACGAGCGTTGGACCTGGGCGAAGATGGGCATGAACCATTTACACACGTCTTCATCAACGATCCGATGTTGTTGAGGAACTTTCAGGCCCTGTTCTTCCTCAAGGGAAAGTACAGACCGAAGTACATCGTCCATTCGCACTTCATCGACAATCCAGAGTGTCCGAAGTTCCCGACCGAGGCTTCGCTCTGGATGGGACAGATGGAAGCAGCGTTCAAGGCTGACTTCAACTTCTGGCAGTGCGAATCGTCGCTGCAGGTGTTCCTCAAATCTGCGATGAACTGGCTGTGTGAGGACCTGGTCGCTGTGATCAGGCACAAGTCACTTCCTTGGGACGATGGGTACAGCAGTGAGGAGATAAACTCTCCAATCAATATGAACAACGTCAGGTTTGATGTAAATGACCTAGCACGAAAGACGGTAGGCAAGACTGTCGTTTTCGTACCGAACAGGATCGGTGGTTTTGGTCGCAGCAGCGACTACACGAACTGTGGAAGGTTCATGTTTGAGACGGTACCTCGTGTGCGGAAGATGAGGGACGACTTCGTCGTCATCGCTGGAAATCCGAGCCAGAAGATCCTGAACCACGAGCTCGAGGAGCTATGTCCGGCGTTCCTCAACCTTGTTCCGGATGCATTGAACAGAGACGAGTACAAGTACGTTGCAAGGCACATTCAGGACATCAGTGTCGGACTCTACAACCAGGACAGCTACGGTGGCACGGCAGCTCGTGAGCTCTGCGACGTAGGAACGATCCCACTGTGGGTCGACAACTATGAGTACACCCAGATTGCGCTCCTTGCCGGTTTACCGAAGGACATGATGATCGCTCCTGACCTCTCCAATATGGATGAGACGCTCGTGTTTATGCTTGACTGGATTTCTCAAGTCAAGCATGATGCTCCTGAAGAGATCAAAGGCTGGCATGATCGTCTTAGCGATGTTGTCTACAGGCGTTGTTCATACGAGGCGACATCCGACGAGGCGATCCGGCACATGGGTCTTTGAACACCGTGTGCGTGAGTTGTACAATATTCATGTATGTCAAAACGTGTCTTGATCACAGGTGGCGCGGGCTTCATCGGTAGCAACCTAGCCCGTCGCTGTGTTGATGAAGGATATAAGGTTGTCGTAGTCGATAACCTTTCAAATGGCCATAGGGAGTTCCTGCCCTATGGTCTCGATGAGTTTTGGGAGGACGACTTCTCGGCGGAGTGGGTCCTTGGCGTCGTCTCATCGGGGGTGTTTGATACCATTTTCCACGTCGCGGCTGTACCGCGTGTCAGCTACTCGGTCGAACACCCGATTGAGACGAACGAGACGAACGTATCGAAGACACTCGCTTTGATAGACGCTGCAAAAGAGAAGACGCGAAGGTTCATCTTTTCGTCCTCGTCAAGCGTCTACGGCGGAGCAGACGTGCTGCCGACGCCAGAGACCGAACCGTTCAACGCAAAATCACCTTACGCGTTGCAGAAGGTCATCATTGAGCAGTACCTGAAACTGTATCACGACATCTACGGGCTCGATAGCTGCAGCCTGCGCTACTTCAACGTCTTCGGACCGAACCAGCTAGGAGATTCTCCTTACGCGACTGCTGTAAGCGCGTGGTTGACGGCGATCTTCAAGGGAGGTGAATGCCGAAGTGATGGCAACGGTGGGCAGTCAAGGGATATGTGCTATGTTGACAACGTTGTTGAAGCAAACATGCTTGCGATGAAGAAGTCAAGCTACCTCGGTGCAGAATCATACAACGTTGCGTGTGGCGACAGTACGACGAATAACGAGATCCTTGAACACCTCAAGGAACGCTTCGGTAACAAGGTCAAGGTCAAGAACGCACCGTGGCGACCCGGCGATGTCATGCACACCCAGGCTGACATCACAAAGATCCACAACGACCTTGGATACGATGTGAAGGTTAGGTTTTGGGACGGCCTCGACAGGACAATCGCGTGGTTCGAGGGTTCGAAGCTTGCAAAGCTTAACGGGAAGGTGTAGGTTGTAAGCATGTCCGCTGAGCTGCTCTCCATGCTCGATGGCAAGAGAGGTACGTCTGTTTTGCTGTCAATGAACGTACACGGATACGCGTTCCTGACGCTCATGGAACCGATTGGACTCGATATGTCTCCGGGAGGAAGCATTTCGTATACGTTCGCTCCAGATGAGGACGGCCTGAGAAACGCTCGATCGTTTGTTGAATCGCTACAACAGTGGATCGAGCACATCGAGTTAACGGAAAAGAAATGAGCACATACGTGACAAGTGATGCGTGGCATCGTCTCTGCTGTGAGTTAGACCTTCGAAAAGCTGTCTTTGAAACGCTTGCAAACATTGGCAGCGAAATGAATTTTCAGCTTCCACCAGAAGAGTTACTAAAACTTGTGATGAAACGTTCGAAGGGAACATTGGATCCTGCGGTCGCAAAGACGTACATTGAAGGGCTTTACAAATGACGTTGCACATATATGAAAACTTCACCGATGCATACCGTGGCCTTCTTGAGGACGTCTATTCTTCTCCTGAATTTGTTTGCGCGCCGCGCGCGCAAAAGATAAAGGAAAAGCTCGGTGTTCGATTCGTGATTACGAATCCACTCGCCAGGCTTCCATTCATCAGACCCCGCGACTTTGCAGTCAACTACATTGTCGCTGAAGGTATCTGGTACTTCGCCGGTATTGAGCTCACAGAGTGGATCTCGTACTACAGCAAGTTCTGGGAAAAGATCAGCGATGACGGTAGGAACGCGAATTCTGCGTACGGCGCGAGGATATTCAAACCTCACAAACGAGCGGGAAAAGATCCAACAAACCAGCTTGATAGCTGGACACAGTGGGACTGGTGCATTAAGGAGCTGGTGAACGATAACGACTCGCGTAGGGCGGTCGTGCACATCAGGAACCCTCTCGATTCTCGGTACGCTGTGAAGGATGTTCCTTGTACCCTCACGTTGCAGTTTTTCCTGAGGGACGACAAGGTCCACCTCTGTGTGGCGATGCGATCGTCTGACCTTTGGTTGGGCATCGCAAATGACGTTCCGGCGTTCACGCTCTTTCAAGAGCTAATGGCGATCGACCTTGAAAAAAGGCTTCGTCGTCCAATCGACGTCGGCACGTACACCCACATCAGCAACTCACTGCACATCTACGAACGTAACTTCAAGAAAGTTGAAGAGGTGATCGAGGAACCAGAATCCGAGCGCTCTGGGTCGATATCTATGCCCAAGATGCCGTCAGCCCCGCCGCTTGAAATGCTTCTCATAGCAGAACAGGACATTCGAGGTGCTACGTCTACCGAAGAGGTTGGACGTCATGTCGCTGTCTTCTCTGATCTGGCAGCGTTGCATGGGACCATCGAACGCTACTGGGTCGATTGGATCAAGGTGCTTGCAAGTCATCGCTGCGGCAAGCTCGACGACAAAGATGCTCAGAGGCGTTTTCTTGATGAAACATCATGGGAAGGCTACCACTTCTTCGACAGGTGACACATGACATGCATCATTGGGCTTGAGTGCGACGGCGAGGTCTACGTTGGAACCGACAGTGCGTTGAGTGACACATGGACGATCTCGTCACTTGCGGCTCGTGAGAAGGTTTTCGTCAAGCACGACATGATCTTCGGAGTCTGTGGCTCGATGAGGTTGGCGCAGCTGCTACACCACGCCTTGGAGGTTCCAGAGCACGAGGAAGAAAAGGATGTCATGTCATACCTTGTTGTTGACTTTGTCGACTCTCTGAGGGAGATGCTCAAGGACAAGGGAACTCTGTACACGTCGGATGATGAAGGCAAAGTTGAGTACCTGCCGAACTCAGCGTTCATCCTTGGATACGGTGGCAAGGTCTATGTCGTTGATGAGGACATGCAGGTGTCTCGTTCGGTCGGTGGGTTCATGTGCGAAGGCTCGGGCAAGGAGGTCGCAACCGGAGCGATGCAGGTCCTAAAGGACAGGCACGACCTCACGCCCGAGGATAAGATCAGAAAGGCGCTCGAGGCGAGTGCCCTTCACACGTGCTATGTCCAAGGACCCTTCCATGTCATGAAACTGTCGGACGATGACGATGACGACTGATATTTGTGGCGTTTGTGGAGCCTTGCTGTTACGAAACAGTGGCTACAGTCTACCTTCGGACGAGATGTGTAGGGCGTCAGGGAAAAGGGGCGGTGAGCTGAAGATCTGCGCTGACGGATCGATCAAGATCTGGCACTATGGGCTACGTAAGTGGGTCGAGACCGAACCTTGCGGCACGTACGGATGCGCAAGGTTGAAGGTAAACGACCTTCTGTCGGTCGTGCATCAAAGAATACCTGGAAGATCCAGATGCATTCAAGTGAGATGAGATGAATCCTGAGTTCATAATTTATTGTGGCCCAATGTTTTCGACGAAGACCACTTCAATGTTCTTACGTCTAGAACGCTTTGAGCTCCAACATAGAGCCACACGGCTCTTCAAACCGATCGGCGATGAACGGTATAGCACCGACGAGGTCGTTACGCACTCTGGCTGGAAACGTCCGGCAACAAGGGTCTCTAAGGGCCTTGACATCCTGAAGCAGATCGAAGAGGACCCGCCGAGCATTGTTGCAGTCGATGAGGCGTTTATGATACAGGACGTCTACAAGGTCCTCCCGTGGTTGTTCAAGAACGGTGTGACGATTGTCGTCGCTAGTCTTGATCTTGCGTTCAACGGAAAGTCGTTCAAGGAGGTCGAAAAGATGCTGCCGTGGGCGACAGAGGTACACAAGTGTCCTGCGGTATGTACTGTCTGTGGCGCAAATGCGTTTTATACGCATAGAAAGACGTCTGACGATGAAGACATCATCGTAGGGGGCGCTGAGATGTACGAACCTAGATGTTTTTCTCATCACCCTGTTATAAATGAGGGATTTGGAAATGTTTCTTCGCGTTGAAAAGAATGGTCGCAAAAAGAAGCATATTATCAAATGCGATAACTGTGGTATCGAAGTTGAACGTTACGCCGCACATGCAAAAGGCAATGTTCACTTTTGCTCTAGAAGATGTAGCAATGCGGCAAAACGAGCGTCGATTCTCGTAACAAAAGCGTGTGAAACTTGCGGAAAAGAATTTATAAGGATCCCATCACTTTCTGGTCGCTATTGTTCCAAATCATGCGCAATAAAGTCACGATACGTCAACAAGTCAACTTGGACAAAGGTTGCTTGTGACACGTGTGGGAAAACAATCGAAAAACGTAAGATCCACGTTGGCCAACGTTCATACTGTTCACGAGAGTGTTTGAGTATTGGGCATGCTAAGACTCACTCTTCACATAACGTTCGATGTAACAAGGCAAAGGGTATAAAACGTGGAATCTATTTAACACTTGATGGTCGTTCGATCAAGTATGATTCTTCGTATGAACTTCGTCGTATGCGAGAATACGACTACATCATCGATGATGAACTTGAATCATGGGAACGATGTGATCTAATCGTACCTTACATCGATGTGAACGGCAAAAAGAGAAGTTATAATCCAGATTTTTTGCTTCGATACACTGATGGTTCTGTTGTTATCGAAGAAGTTAAGGGGCGTTTAACAGACAATGATGTTTTGAAATTCAACGCGTTGATTTCGTATTGTGCACATCAAGGAGATAACGTACAGGCTAGGATGTTTTCAAATCCAGATTTTGATGATATTGAGGTCAAAACAAGCGTGTACAAAAACGATTACGGTGTGTTTTCTAGGCCGACATTAGAGTACATCTTTATAAAGATGGCGCTTCTTCTCGCAGAACGTTCAACATGCCTTCGAAAGAAGGTAGGTGTTGTGTTTACAGATTCAGAGATGCGTCATGCGTACTGCGTTGGTTATAACGGAGATGAAAAGGGTGGCAAAAATCAATGTGAATCCCTTGATCCCGGGAAGTGTAACTGCATACACGCAGAAATTAACGCATTGACGAAGAATAATATTGACATTACAGGATGTACGTGTTTTGTCACCCTGGCACCATGTCCGGTTTGTGCTAAGGTTTTGATTAATCGTGGCGTCAAAAAAGTGATTTATCACGAAGCATATAGAAATTCGAGAGGATTACAACTGCTTCATCAGCGTGGTGTTGAAGTCGTAAAGTATGCTTCTTTAGAAACAACGTCTGGTTCCTAGTAGGTAAGTACTTCTATGCAACTAGATGAGGGTGTTGTCATCAGGATCATCCGCGAGGAGTATTCTCAACAGGTCGCTGAGGCGCTGAACGCTATCAAGTCTGTTTCCGGTGAGGACAAGAACGTCCTTGACGCGGGCCTGAAGCTCAAGCTAAAGAAGAACGATACAGAACGGAAGCTTCCGAAGGGCACGCTGTATACCATCAAGTCGGTCGGAAACGACGGGGTCGTTGTCATTCGTATTAAGTCTGACGAGGAACCCGAGGTCGACTCATACGAGGCAAAGGAACGAGTAGTTTCATACGAAGACCTCGAACGTGACTTTGAACTCGACTGACGCGCTATTTAAGGTGAGGACATGGGCAAGAAAAAAAACGATGAACGTCCTGTCGTGAGCATCAGTGACAACAAACTGAGGCAGTTCGTTAAGGACGCGGTATCCAAGCACGGAAACCTGAGTCCATTGGAGGAAGCGTACGTCTCTGAACCAAAGCCATTCAAGCAGGTTACAGACATGGTTTCTCAACGAACCAAGGACGGGCACCAGGAACTCTATAAGGGGTACGTTGACGCGTTGAACAGGACAGTCGCCGAGCTTGAGGCGATCGAAACGACCGGTGCAAACGCGATGCATTCCGAATATAGGTCCGCTCGCCTTGATGAAACGTATAACCTGAACGCAAAGTGGCTGCATGAACTTTACTTTGCGAACTGCTTTGACCCGAATAGCAACGTCTATATGGACTCTCAGGCGTTTATCAGGTTATCGCGCGACTTCGGAAACTTCGAACGTTGGCAGAAGGATTTCATCGCGTGTGCTCTAAGCGCCGGCGAAGGCTGGGCAGTCTGCGGCTACAACATGCACTTGAGGCGTTACACCAACACGTTCATCAGCCACCATTCTGGTGATGTGATGCTTGGGATGTTCCCGATCGTCGTCCTCGACATGTGGTCGCATGCGTATCATAAGGACTACGTCATCGACAGGCAGAGCTACATTGTTGCAATGATGCGAGAGCTGAATTGGAATGTCATTGAGGACAGGATCGGTGTGGCCGAAAAGATCGCAGGAGTATTGAAGTGAAGACACTGAGCTTTGTAAAGCAGTACCTCAAGGACATGGTCCTCAAGGACATGGTCCTCAAAGAAGCTGATGAGGGTGACGATGCCGTAACAGCTCCTGAACCTCCATCGACTGTTGAAGGCAACGATTCTCTCGATGTCCAGGTCGATGGTTACCTTTCAGGGTACGAACAGGAAGCAGCTGAGATGGCTGCTACGGCCGAGGACCCCGGATCGCAGCTTGAGCACGTCGATTTCAGGCAAATGACGCGTGAGTTCCTGTTTGAGGCACCTGAGGACGAACAACCCGACGCCGCCGAACAGCAGGACGAAGAAGAACCAACGGGTGATGAGGAAGGCGACACCCATGTCGCTCCACCCGAGCCTCAAAAAAAGACACTCGGTGAAATCGACGTGCGAACATACGCTGAAAGCGTCTCACGGCTCATTGAGAACATCAACAGCTTGATCGAGGTCAGGAATACTGTTCTGCGCCGAGCGATCAATCACCTCGGAAAGACGTACGACGAATCTGTGCAGGGGCAGCTTGAGATCGTACTTGAAGAGGAATTTGGACTTGCAGTAGGCAAGTCACAGAAGGACCTCGAGGACGAAATTCAAGCCCCTCCAGCGGCGAACGCAGGCCCGTTGGGAGGGTGACAAATTGCGAACCGATCTTTTTCAAGATCGAAAGTGCGTGCATGTAAAGCTCGAGAAGGAAACACACGCAGCGTTTCGTACGAGGTTGTTCACACATAACCTGAGCATGCAGGAAGTGTTTGACGCCTTTGCAAAGCTTGTTGTCGGTGGGGACAGCAGGGCGACAAGGATAATCGAAGACATCGTCGTCAAGAAGGTCGAAGCGCAGGTCAACGGAAAGATCAAGAGGCGACGTAAAAAGAACCATGTCTCTGAAAATGACAGGGACGTGCTGTATAACATGATAGAAGGGCAGGGACAATGCCAGGTTTGATGGACAGGGCGAAATCGCTGGTTGAAGGAGCACGAAATAGAGTCGAGGTTGCTACCTTTCATGTGCTGAGGCACGTTCCAGGGTTTCGCGCCATCTACGTCGACATCATGCGTCTTGCATACGGCGTGCAGTCGACGACTCAAGCTATCCAACACAATCACGCAATGATGGTGCGCCTCTTCAAGGAGGTTGCCGAGGCTCGAGATATGACGCAGCTCGTCCTGCGCAAGCTAGACGATGTATCGACAGACACCTCATTGCCACAGCTCTCCTCTGACAAGGTCGAGGATAAACCGAATTGAGGTGTCTTATGCTACTTTGGTGGAAGAAGTTTTGGGTTGACGCCAAGAAGTACTGGCAGTTGATTGCGCTTGGGTTGGGTCTCGTCGTCACGATGCTTTTGCTACGCACTCAGCGTACGAACTTTGCTGATAGGCTTAAGGAGATCAACGACGCCCACAAGGACGAGGTCGACCGGATCAACACCATCCGTGACACCGAACGCAAAAGGTACGAAGAGAATAGGGTCGAGCTCGAAAAGAAGCTGACAAGCATCAAACGCCAGTACGAAAAGAGGATCGCCGAGCTCGACGTGAAGACGCAGCAACGTGCTGAACAGATCCTCAAAGAAAACGAATCAGATCCAGACAGGCTTGCTGCAAAACTGTCGCAGGTACTTGGGTTCGAGATCGAAACAGGAGGTTGAAGTGAAGAAGTTTATCGCTGCTGTACTGATTGCGTTGACGTTGCTGTCACCTGCGACGGCATTCGCCGATCCACCCGTCCAACCACCGGGAAAGATCGCCCCACTACATGAAACAGACCCCGCACCGTTCGACGGCGTGTTGTTTTCTGCAGAAGCTGTGGCGTGGGTCGCCGCACAGTCAGAATCATTTGAGGAACGCGTTCAGATCGAACGTCAGGATGCGACCGCTCAGGCCACAGCACACTGCGACCGCAGGATCGCTGATGCTGATGCCAGATCTGAGGCGGACCGCGCAACGATGCAGGCGCAGCTGGACGCCCAACAGGCCCGACTCGAGACGATGGAACGGGCGCTTCGAGACGAAGAAAAGAAGCGCAAACCCGGTACGATTGCGCTCTGGACATCACTTGGCACCGGCGGAGGTATCCTACTTACGCTGGGAACCATCTTTCTGGTAAACCAGGCGACCAAGTGAGCCAGTGCTGCCTATTTAGACCTGAGGCAGCACATGTCTGAAGAAACAAAAGAAGAGACGGCAGTCGTTCCTGCCGACGAAGTAAAAGTGCCAGACACCTGGTTCTGGATCCGTGACAGCAAGGGCTACGGCTCGGTTACAGTCACGTTCGTCACGATCGCGTTCTGGGTTACGACCCTCGCATACGTGGCGTCGATCTTTTCGAAGATCGGGCCCGTTGAGATCAGGCCTTTCGATGTCGCTGCGTGCAGCGCGTACTTCATCCCAATTTTGACCCTATACTTCGGTCGCAAGTTCACTGAAGCGAAGTGGGGACACGGTCCAGGGCCAGGGAGCACCAACAAGGCAGAGTGATGCACGGGATCACGGTCACTGAGGGTGCGATCAGAAAACTCGTCAGGAAGGCGCTTAATGGAACACAACGGCTTGCTGAGATGGGTGGACTACAACCTCAGGAACCAGTCAGGGTCGTCAATGTTGTCGACCCTCAGGCTGCAGAAACAGACCCAAAGAATCCGAGGTACCTTCCTCAAGATAAGGTAGAATTTACTGTAGCGATACGCCAGCTCCTGGATGCAAACCCAGAGGCTGACTACCAAGAGATTTTCCGAATCGTCAAGATGAAGCTCGACGACGATGAGGGCGGAGGAGAAACAATGAACGTCAAGGAACAGGTGGAGGCAGCTCTTCGCAGGAAGGTTCGAGCTGTCATCAAGGAGGCGATGCCGGCGTACGCGCGAGGCGGCCAGTACGGTCAGGAAGACTTCGAACGCGACAAGGCGTGGTTGCAGCGTAAGTTTGGAGAAGAGGAAGAGCCTGAAGGCAAGGACAACTACACGCCGAAACGTGTCCGCGGAAGCAAAAATAACGACGAACAAGCGTCACAGATCATTCGGGTGCTGAACTCTGAGTTCGGCATCGATATGAAGGGTTCGCAGTTCCAGTCGTTCGACAAAGCAACGAAGCTTCGTTGGTTTGCGACTGCGTACATCTCGGAACACGATCCTCGGTTCCTGGAACGCACAGTCGCCGACTACATCGAAGCGCTCGAAGAGGCCGCGGATGAGTCGGGCGTCCTAGACGATACACTCATCGAGGAATTGAAGGACCTTGAGAGGGAACTGCTGAAGAATCCGTCGATCTCTGATGCGTTCTCAGAGTACCTCCAACAAGAGGTCCAGACGACGATCAACTCGATGGATCCAGAGCAGTACAAGACGTTCATGGGTCTAGCACAGCTCGCGTTCGACGATGTACCAGGCGGCATCATGAAGTTTGGTGCCGGCGGCGCTGAGAAGCCAGAGGATGTACGTACCTGGGCAGCTCGTCGTCAATCGAGCAAGCAGTTCACAGGAGGCGGAGATCCGAAGACCGGTGGCGGAAGCGCAGTTGACAGATTCAGAGCGGCCGTTGATCATCCGGCGGTCCCACCAGAGAAGTAGGTGATTTTTCACCTGGATGCAAGACGAGGGATCTATGGGCGTGTTGTTGGAGATGCATGAGCGGCTCGCTTCCGACGTAGGAAGCACAATAGCACCCAGGTTTCCAGTCGTTCCACAGAATCCTTCTGCGCCTGTTGTGAAGACGAACAGGTGGATCGTCTCTCGTGATGATGTCATGGGCGGTGTTCAGAAGCTCAGCAAGACGTACGACTTTGATGATTCGTTCCAACGAAACATGTTTGTCAGTGAGCTGTTTTCGTACGAAGAACGTACGCAGCACCGTGCAGACATCTCCATCAGGAACAACGAAGACTCTCCAATGTTCACGGTCGCTGTGACGCTGTGGACGAGAAACATCGGCCAGGTGACAAACCTCGACAAGGAATACGCAGCCTACGCTGATTCCATTTACCGCGAGGTGATGTACAATCTAATGAATGAATCGATCTGAAGTTAGGCCTGATGCCGATTCGTCGCTCCTCATGTCGCAGGAACTGTACGACGAGATCGACCTAGAGGATGGAGCGAAGGAGCTCATCCAGGCGCGGTCGAAGATCATCGTCCTGAAGATCAAGACGAAGGACGGCAAGAACGACCTTGTTCTTGCTCCACTTCGTGGTATGGGGTCCGCAATCGAGGACGAGCTGCTTACGCTCGAGCTCGAGCTTCCAGAGGCCCAGGCTCTCGAGTTCCTCCTTGACATTCGTAGCGGTGGGACAGGTATTTACGGGATCGACATGCACTGGCGTCAGGATGTTGTCACGATCCTTAAGGAGAGCGACGAACGCTACAGTATACAGAAGGTGAACATCTACGATGTCTCTGTAGAATCAGAGGCATCTACGTTGGTCATCGTGCTCAATGATGCGTTTCATTGAAGGTCGGCCTATTTAGAGATCACGGGTCATCATGTTAGAAGAAGGTACACAGTTTGATAAGTTCATGGACGATATCCTCATAAAAGAGGCTCGTCAGGTCAAGCGCGATGCAAAGGAAGAGGAACTACCTCTACATGTCAGAGCAAACGGTCTTCGTCGCGAGAATCCAGGTCACCTGATCAGGTACGGTGGAACATTCTCCAGGCATCCTGGGATCAGGTACAGAGGGTGAACCGAGTGGAACTCAGAACGGCAAAATCGATCGAGCAATTCATCGATGGGATCACTACGTCTGTGCTGCGGCATCGGCTACGGGAAGGTCTAGACGATGACCTAAAGGTCATTAAGCCCGACGTAAAGAAGGACCCCAACACCGCGAATGTCAGCGGACAGGCAAAGACTGTCGGCGATGAGCGCGACGGTGAGATCATGTCTCAGGGAGACGTTGAGGTCGGTGACATCATCGAAAAGCTCAACGCAATCAGGGCAGGACGTTCGGTCCGCAACCCGGCCATCGCTCAGGAGCTCGAAACGTACTTTGGCGACCTCGACGCTGAAGAGAGGATCGCCTTGTTTGCGTATTTGAAGGGAATCGCTGAAGTCGTAAGTGGCGAGCATCCTGGTAAGAGTGCCGAAGAACCCAGCGATCCAGACCCTAGGATCGAAATGGACCGCGAAGGTGGATCGTCTGACAAGGCCCGGGTGACAGTCAAGTCAGGAGGCGGGGGCGAAGATACGTCTCCTCCTGTGCCTATTGCGGTGAAAAATCGATAGCTTGGAAAGTAGAATGGTAGAAATGGAAGCTAGAAAGATCAACCTGCCAAAGGGTGAGACGCTCGAAATCGAGATGGATCCAAAGTTCTTGAGCTATGTGGCCCGGCATTTTGGTCTTCCTGGGACTTCTGCTGTGAAGGATGATCACATCCGAATGTTCATCTGGGGAGCCACCAAGAATGCCATCGACAAGTCCGAAAAACAGCAAGCGATCGCCCATGTCAGGTAGTCGAACAAAGACAAGCATCGATCACATCTACTGCAATTCAACCCTCACGCTTCAGGACGTGAAGGACATCACATGGCTCGCCTTACGAGGCAAGCTCAATACTCCGACGGAGAAGGTTGATGGAAGCAACTTGTATGTGACGTACGACGGACACGCTGTCTACGTTGCACGCAGGAAGCAAGATATCATCGATGGAGGGCTTGATTCATCGAGGATCAATGAGTTGTACAAGGACCACCCGAAGGTCCGAGACGCGTTTCTCCACGCGATGGAAACAGTCGAGCTTGCGATCAAACGACTCTTACCAAGGTTCATTGGGCACCTCACCGAGGACGTCTTTGCAAACGGTGATCGTTGGTTATCGATCGAGGTCGTCTATCCCAACCTAGATCACATCATTGCATACGACAAGAACTGCGTGATCGTACATCGCACTCCAACGCTTTTCTTCTATGACGGTGAGGTCGTAGTTGAGGACAGCAATATGAGCGCGTTGAACCTGCTGTTGAACATGCTGTACGACGAAGAAGAACGTAGCTTTGACATGTTCCAAGTTGAGAACGGATGGTTCTTCTCAGGACCGTTGATCGCCGAGCTCACCGACCTGGGCGAAGAGCTTGCGAGCTCATACACAGACGGGTTGGACGCAGCGATGCGTATCGTCGGTGCAACGAACGACGATACGATCAAGGATTTCATCATCGCTTGCGCGACAAACACGATCAAGAAGACGATCGTCAACGACGAAGCAGTCGCTCGCAAGGTTGCAGAACGCTTCGCAGGGTTCCCAGGCGGCCCGAACGTACGTGCGTTGAAGAAGCTGTTCGAGGAGAAGGGCTACGATCCAAACGTCATCGATGAGCTCAGGGCGAATCAGAACGACGTCGCTCGTATGTTCAGGGCAACGCTTGAGCTGTTCGTCCACGCGGTTGCGCTCGAAGTCCTGAGCCACGTCAAGCCGTCACTAAAGTCGAACGTTGACTCTGTCAAGCGCACCCTTCTCAAGGTCATCGAAAGGCTGACAGCAGCCCCACGTGGTACCATCGTTGCCCTCACGCGGCAGCTAGAAAAATTGGGACCCATCGAGGGTATTGTTCCCCTTGAGGGCATCGTATTTTTCTACAATGGTCACCAGTATAAGCTCACTGGGAACTTTGCTCCTGCGAACCAGATCATGAACATTTACCGTCGAGCCGTTAGGGAAGGCTACGTCCAGGCGCTCGCGTAGCAAGGAGTGAAACATGGGCGGAAATGCTTTCGGGAGCGTGTCATCGATTGACGTTGACACGCTCCGCGAGGAGTACAGGCGCATCGTCATCTTCCTCGAAGGCCATGGATTCAGTAACGTAAATGCGATCGGTTCGACGTTCAAAAAGGACGTCATGAGCGACGTAGACGTTGTTGCCGAGTTCGATGGAACGCGTGACGATGCGTACGCCGAGCTCCTCAAAGACATGTCCGAAGATCAGCTTCGTCGCATCGGATCGAACATCGTTAGCATCGCTTGGCAGCGCGCCGATGAGAAGTGGGTTCAGGTTGACATCGTTGTTGGAAATGTTGATCTTGTCAAATGGACAAGGTTCGGACCCTTCGACTCGAACTTCAAGGGCACGATGCGTCAGGTTTTCCTGTCTGCGATCCTTACAGCAATGTCTGAGAGGGACTTTGGTAAGGAGTGGACGGATGATCACCGTATGAAGTACGTGCTCGATCTCGACAACGGAATGTTCAAGGTCGTTCAGACAAAGCGCGGCGTCCGCGGAGGTATGCTTCGTAAGTGGAAGACGATCAAACGTGAGTTGGTGTCTCGCTCTCCTCGAGACATTGTTAGGATCGTCTTTCACGGTGGCGTGATGCCCGAGGATGTGTTATCCTTTGAAAGTGCTGTTTACGAATCCAAAAAGTCTGCCCAGCTGCGACCCATCGAGACAAGGATTGTTGAGATCTTTTGTGAGGATGTGGATGAAATTGCGAAAAAACAACCCTTGCGTATCGCAAGGACACGGAACGATGCACTTGCTCAGGCTTTCGTTGCAAAACAGCTATTGAAGGACTCTATCATGAAAAAACCAAGTTCGGTCGGAGGTTCACAGTGAACGCTAAATGTCCACTCTGCAATGCTACCCTCTACAACGAGCGTCGCAAAGAACATCATTCCATCGATTACCAGGCACCCGCGTTGGCGGTCAGTTGGATTTGTGCTGGTTGTGGAGTCGAGGTCACCGCTCAGCGCGGTTGCGTTCCTTGTTCGCAACTTCCACCAACAATCGTAGCTGCGGCGAAACGCCCAGGTGAGTTAGGCGACAGGGGTAGCAAATGGCCAGCTGTGTGGTTTGAGGAGAGAGGTGACCTGCATGGACCATTTTAGGCAACCTTATGGAGGTAACAGGTGATAGTCGATAAAAAGGTTATACCTCAACTCGATTTTTCGGTCTACAAACCAAAAGAAGAGTACTTCAAGGCGTATGCTGAGCTCGGCAAGGCACAGGCGGCCCGGCAGCTGATCGGTGAGATCAAGTTTGCGTATTTGAATGTCTATTCACACCTGAGGTCGACGTTCCTCGACGGCGAAGAGTTGAAGCCAAACGATGAGATCATCACGAGGGTGTATTCTGGCAAACACCTCGTTATCTTGGACGATGACAAGCTCGTAAAGTACACAAACTTCCTGCGTGACAACTGGCCCAAGCGCGGAACCACGCTCGTGAACTCATCGTCAACGCTCTTTGACATCAAGAAGGCGGTTACGAGTTCGACAAGACGCGTCCCAGAATACAAGCAACACCCCAAGGCAGGTGAACCTGTCGTCTACAAGTCGACGAACAAGGCAAAGGGATACGTAAAAGGCGAGCAGCAGGTTGACAAGGATGGAAATCCAAAGTTCTATCCAATGAAGGTGAAGACAGGCTGGCGGTACGTGATCGACAGAAAAGCGATCCGTTTGTGGCTCGATATGTGGAGCCGACAGGAGGAACTCCTTGATGCTGAAGTCCACAACAGGACTCACGCTGTAGATACTGTTGTCAAGGCGATCGACAAGTTTGAAGTGAATACCGGCAGCATCAAATTCGAACGCAACGCGTCGACGGATGTGAAGCCTCCGGACCCGCGAGCACACAGGTGGATCTCACTTGCCGGCCTTGTTCCACTGATGTGGTATGAGTGGCCGAAGGGCATCGACATCTACTCTGACACAAGGTTCAGATCGTCAGAATCGGGCATCGGCGCGGGAGAAAGGTGGCTTGGGTTCCTCCTCGGTGCACAGGTCCAGGGCCCAACAATTACGTTTGATCTCGCAGTTCCTGGAGAGGCAGGGTTCGACTCATGGGAGGTCAAGGAGTACGATGAAAAGATCAGAGTCGTCAGGTTGGGTTCGTGTGGCACTGATACCGTTGCCGCAATGGCCGATGATGTCTCTGACATCATCAGGCAGATTAAGAACATCGTCACTGCATACGATACGCTTAATATTCGCAGCGTCTATGGTCCCGAGACGTGGTTGGGTAGGTTCGTTATAAGCCTCAACGACTATATCGATGAACGATACAAGAAGATCGTCATCCGCGGCGAGCTAGGCAACTCTGAGCTCCGTGAGCTGCAGTACGTAGCGAACGGCGTTGCCAAGATGTTCAGGTTGATCCACGAGAACCACGCTGTCTCAATAGACACCGTCAAGGTCAGAGAGCAGAGGATCAACCTGACACCGTCACAGTACGCGCGGATGCTCTACCTCGTACACAGCGAAGAACCGATGGCGCTCTCGCACGATGAACGGATGTTCGCGTTTGGATCATGCGTGGAACACGCATTGCTCAAGGGCGAGATGACATTCGACGACTACCTACATGAGTGGTTGTCTACGCTGAAGCCTAGCGATGCGTTCGGAAACGTCAAGGGTGTGTTCCTCGTCAACAAGAAGGGATTCATGCTCGTCCCGAACGACAGGTTGAACGATGTCTTCAGTTACTACAGGATGTCCCAAGGTCGTCGATTAAACTTCAAGGTGAACAACATCCCATCGCTGGATGAAGCGATACAGTTATCGAGCATGTTGCCGCTGTCTGGCATGTTTGAGTACCCGCCAGTAGACGTTGACAGCGGCATATTTGAAGGTATCGACGAATATGTACTCGCAGGAGGACCTCCAATGCCGTCCGAAGAGTCGCCTTGGTTTGAGCCTGAGTTTGTTTGGACGATCCGAGAAGAGGATTTCGTCGTGCTGCCCTTCGACGATGAGACGTTGCTCTACGATCCACGCAGGTTCGTCAATGTTGATGCATTCTTGCATTGATGACACGAGCGTGGAGCTTGCACCAGATCGCGTGCTTCTCGCTTTCGTTGAGCACATCAGGTAGGTTCGTTTTGAACGACGCCTCGTCGCTGTTCCACAGGAACCGTCGCATCATCGTTCCAGAGATGTTGCTTGTCTCTGACCGCGGGACCCTGCGAACGCTGACGCGCTCGACGATGTCTGGTACGTAGCGCCTGAAGTGTTCTGTCGAAAATTTTTGTTCAACGTCGGTATCGTCACCTACGAAGATCAAGATCTCTAGGTCCTTGGATTCCAACGTGCCAAGCTCAGCTATGTTGCCGAGCGCGCTCCATGTTTTTCTGATGGGTGAAACCTCGCTGAGGTAAACGGTGACGTTTCCTGGGATGTGATGAAGGATGTACTCTTGCCAGATGTCCTCCATGTCTCGTCCAAGGATCGTGTGTTCGCCACGCCGCACCCTATCGGTCGTGGAGACAAAGACGATGACGCTTTCACATTCTGTTGCGGCTGTAACAATCAGGTTGTGATGCCCACGTTGGTAGGGTTTTGCCGACATCGGTATAAGACCTAGCTTCATGTGTTGTACTATACAACAGATGGTTGAGCGCGACACACGAGTTGATGAAGAGATTATCGATGCAATGAATTTATTTTGCGGTTACGCCCCCTTCGTCAACTCGTGGATCGACGTCAAAAAGAACCTGCTGTTGTTGCTGCCGCCGAAGAAACGTTCGTTGTTCTCACGCAGGGACGAGAAAACAAAGCAGCAGATTCCCAACGCGATGGAATATGAACTGATGCAGATGTGGGCCGACCTCACGGGTCGTCCGGTCATATTTACCAATGATGGACAACATGGACAGATCGATCCTACGTGAGTACGTCCGTTCTGTCATCGTTGAGGACGGTGACGGCGGTGGAGCCGGTGACGGCTTCGGCGGCTGGGGAGGCATGGGCGGTTACGGCGGTGGAATGGGAGGCATGGGCGGAGGTTTTGGCATCGGTGATGACGTCATCTATAGGACGTTTGTCGCTGGGTGGGTTGACCTCTTCAAGACTGCTACGTCTGCAACGAAATCGGTCCTCGGCTCAGCGTATGCCACTGCACGAGTTGTCTTTGATTCAATCGCATCATCTGTGATCCCTTTCTACAGATCGAGGTACAAGGCGATCGCTGAACAACACCGCGAGACGCAAGAACAAATCAGGAACGAACACCATGCGGCGTATAGCTCGATCACGAGCGCCCTCGTCAGCAACGATGACTTCCTGGTCAGTGCATTCATGTTCGATCCGGCGAGGTTCTTTAAGACTGCGTTGTCGAACCCATCGGCGTTCGTTACAGCAGTAGGCGTAGCAAACGCACCTGACGCGATCGCAAATACGTTTGACGTCCTGTCGGGTGGTGGGATGCTCGGCAGGATTATCAAGCGTGCCCACGCTGAGAAGTCGGATTGGGAGTCGATTCAAGACAAGCTCAAGCATGTCCTTGGTGAAAAGACGCTTAGGGGCATGTTCGGAGAGTCAACCGGCAGGCGAGTGAATCCAAGCCAGTTTATCATCGTTGAAGAAGACGCTCCGCGAAAGCGCGACAAGGAACCCGAAAAGGGGCAAAACCTTGAAGAGGACCAACTCGACGTCATCAAAATCCTGCTCGATCCAGCGGTGATCGACATGGTCATGCAGGGTCGTGAGGCTGAAGCGATGTCAAGGGACATGCGCAAGGCAACAGAGAAGTTCCTTAAAAAGATCGTTGAAACCGTGGAGCAGTCACGGCAGATCAGGTCCCTCGATGATGTCCAAAAGATCACCGGCAAGCCGATCAAGGGTGACGAAGACTTGACGCCTGAGGTTGAGGAACGCATGGTTCAAGAGACGAAGAAATCGATCAAGAAGATGTACGCTGAGATGCTTGCTGCGGAGGCGAAACATGTCGCGAAAGTGCTCGATCCTGATCACGATATGGTGAAGGCATACAAGGTGGCGCTCAAGGCGATACACGACGCGTGACTGTTGTAGGATCGGAGCATGGCTAGAGTGGCTAAGAAGGCTCCGAAGCAGTACAACATCGCGAACCTCCAACCCGATGAGATCAACGACCTGCGTCGTGTGGTGCGTGAGTACGCGCAACGCAAACAGAACATTTTAAACGAGATTGAAACTCTCAAGGAGGACCTCAAGACGCTGGACCAGGAGTTCGCCGAGAAGCTCGACCTGAAGACGTTAAAGCTTGTCGAACGACACCTCAACGTGATGCAAGGCGTTGCTCACAAGGATACCTTCGATCTTTTTGTTGAGGCATTGGAGGATCAAATATGCTAACAGAGACAACCGGATCGCTGCCGGTTGATCGCTCTACGAGCGAAGGTCCAACGCTCCTGTCTGTTGCACAGGAGCCCAACGGCGGGTGGTCGTTTGGGATTCCACCCGTGCCAAACATCAATGTCGAAGAAGAAGTATCAGTTCCAGACACCGTTTACGAACCGATCAGGGAACCGCGAAGCCTTCATATACTCAGGTTGACGACAGTCGAGCTCATACACCTACGTGACATCCTTAGCATCGCCCTACCACCCGCGCTCGAAAAGACAGTGTCTCAGGCACTCGCTGAGAAGGAAAACCACGTGCTTTCGGAAGCAAACCTTTGGAAGAAGGTCACCTCCGCGTGCGTAGACGCGGAGGTGCCGATCAACGACAACGCACCTGACTTTATCGTTGCACCTGGTGGGATGCCTGAGATGCGTGTTTTTGAGATCTCAGCAGAACCTATGGATCAGTCAGATGAAGGTTCGGGTCTTGTTGTCGACCCGTTCGGGTCGAAGAAGGGAAGCGATGATTAGGTTAAAGGTTGGGCAGATCGTCTACGTCCTGTTCGAAGAGCACAGGACCGTGCTCCCCGCGCGGGTCGTTGCTGAGAACAGGGCAAAGACCCTTGAAGGGACAAAGATCACATACGAGATCGTCCTAGGTGCTGGTGACCAACGTAAGGAGATGCAGGTCAACGATTCGAACTGTGAACGTGTCTTTGATTCTGCAAAGAAGGTCCAAAACTACCTGACGCAGCAGGCGACGACTTCGATCGGTGAGATCGTTTCTCAGGCAGAGAACCTTGCCGAGGAGTGGTACGGGGGTGATGCTCCTGCGTCTGCGGACGATGATGAAGAAGACGAACAACCTCGCAAACCTCTTACTCCCACCCGACCCATGCATCCTGGGCCAAAGGTCGATCTTGGCAATGGTCAGGTTGCTAACATCATTGTCAGTGAGCCTCGCTCAGAATAACGAGTGTAGCACTACGAGGCTCGGTGTAGAATGGTCGAGATGGCCACAATTGAAGCCGACCAACACTACAAGAACGTAAAACAGCAGGTTATGGCGTGGCATAGGACGATGCTTTGTCAGCCTTCGTGGGATGAGGTAAGAGAGTTCCATGCGATCATGGTGCTCGGCTACTACACGATGTCGATGAAGTCGTTCGAGCCGAAGATACAGGTGATTGAAAAGGGTTACGTCAAGGCGCTTGAATGGATTGCAAGGTGTAAGCAACACGGTATCTGGATCTTTGGAATTTACGATACCGCAGCAATAAACTACGAGACAGAATATGGGCCACGCGATGTGTGGCCGCTCGAACCCGCGTCGGCATTCACAGATGTGAATGGATCGATCGTTGAATTAAGACAAAGCTACAGAAAGAACCTGCGAGAGGCAACGAAGGAACATGGCAGTACTACTGAAAAGGGTAAGATACGCAGTTAGGAAGCCGATGTCTGACACTGACATCAACGGAGATAGCATCACGTCGGTGCCGACGTTTCCGTACAATCCAGAGTCAAAGACGCAGCCAACGACCGCAAAACGTTGGGCAACGTCGGGTTGGATGATCGGAGGAGCCAAATTCGTTGCACCGGAGGTTGAGTTCAACAACGACCCATTCTCAGTTCGCATCATCGCGCTCGACAAGCGTGCCGAAGGCGGTCGAGCGTACAAGGTCATTGACGATCAGGGACGTAAGTTTGACCTCCGTGAAGATCAGCTGATGGAGGCGATCAGGCTTGGAGGCATCGAGGCAGGTGGTCAGATCATCGGTGGTTTCGTCTGGGGAATTCGTGGTAGCCAGATGACGCTGACGTTCCACGGAGGTAGGCTTTACGAGGAGATGAAGGCCGAACTCGACAAGAGAGAGAGCAAGAAGACGCCCGAAGGAAAGAAGAGCCTGATTACGGCACGAAATGTGGTTGCTGGTGGAATTTACCTTGGGAAGCAAAGGCGCTATGGTACAGACGCCTTCATCTACGTCGGCAGGTTGAGGATCCCCGGTGAGAAGACACCCAAACATGCTGTTGTCGAGTTCTACAATACCATGCACAGAAACGACGGGCGGTACGTCTGGCAGGACAAGGTTCCGGCTGATATTGATATATCAAAGCTAACAGACGAGCAGCTCTTCAAATACGTATGTGAGTTCGACAAAAGATTCATCAATGAGCGACTACAGTCGACCCAACGTGGTCCACACTTCTACTGCCTCTACCTTCGCGGAAACGTTTCGTTTGAGGAACAGGTCGGTAAAGTCAACGATGTAACACCGCTCAGGGAGCTCGCGGCGGCTGGAACGATGCAGTTTACAAACGGTCACCACAATGACTATGCTAAAAAGGCATACATTGCAAACAAGAGTGAAGAAGATCCCAAGCCTGATGGCAGCGCACCACCCTACCAGGGGTGGAGCAGCCACGTCTACGAACGTTATCGAAAAAACACGGCTTTTTGGGAAGAGCACGCAAAGGCGTGGTTCATCGAGAACATGCAATGGGCAGACAAGAAGTGAACGATCCAGAGCTGCTGCGGGCAATGACACTGTTTGTTTCGGCGATCAGGCGATCTACAGAGACTAGATACGTTTGGTACGACAAACACACGATCGTCATGGCGTGTGCTGAGAACTCTGAAAAGGTTGATGACGTCGATCCTGCGTGTCATCCGCTACAGGCGCTCGTCAACCTCGCTCACACGCACAACTACGAGTATGCAGCAAGCACGCTGTCACACGAGATGTCGATTGCCCTCGTTGCAGGACTCATCAGCCGGGAGTGTCCGACGTACACACACTTCATCGTCAGGATCTCACCAAGGCTCGCGAACAAGTACCTCTCTGGGCCTGATGAGCGGGAACTCGCGCTCAAGATCGTAAAGAGATACTTCGAGGAGATCAAGACAAGATGACGGTCCTCATCATCGACGGTCACAACTTCATACACCGTGCCCGAACTGGATTCGGCAAGGGCGAGTTCAACGTTGTCTTCAACTTCTTCAGGAACCTACGATACTTTGTTGGGCTTATGAAGCCAACGCGTGTCATCTTCCCGCTCGAAGGACACCCGCAGCATCGTTATGACCTGCTACCCGAGTACAAGGGAAACAGGATCGTCGTCGAAGGGACACCTGCTCACGAGGAGCTGGCGGACTTCCACCGCCAAAAGGACCTGATCGTCGACCTGATGATGAGGCACTTTCCTGTCTCAATCATGCGGCATCCACGGTTCGAGTGTGACGATGTTGTCTTCAACATCATCAACAACGCAGCGACATCAACTCAGTTCGTCGTCGCATCGAACGATAGCGATTTTATTCAATTGCTGCAGCATTTCGACAACGTCCGATTGTACAACCCGATGCAGAAGAAGTACATTGATGAAGGTCCGCCGTACGACTACGTCTCGTGGAAGGCGCTCGTAGGAGACGGTAGCGACAATATCGATGGCTTCAAGAGCATAGGAGGCAAGCGTGCTAAGGCTCTTCTGGATGATAATCAGCTTCTTGAGAGGTTTTTTCGCGAGGATCCTACACGGGCTACGAAGTTCCTGCGAAACAGAAAACTCATCAAGTTCGCAAGGTGGTCCGAGTCAGACGCAATGGAAGCAACCAGTTCGAATCCAACCCGAAACTGGGACGTTGTTCGAACAACGTTCTACAGGTGGGGATTCAACTCGATCGCAAATGACAAGTCCTGGGCAAAGTACGTTTCAACATTCGATCCACTCTGGGGTGAGGAAGAGGCTGTACAACGATCCGAAGATGGCTGAGCGCGAGCGTTGGATTAAGCTGCATAATAACCTGACAGATGAGAAGCGCGCAGCAGCAAAGTGTAAGTGTTGCAGCGACACCGGTGTCGTGATTGCATTCTCTATATTTGGTTCTTCTGCGATGGCGACGTGCACATGTTCTGCATCAAAGAACGTGTTGCACTGAAAAGGACGATCTATCGCAGTCCTTTAATTTAGTTAATGATCGGAGGTTGAAGCAATGTGGAACAAGGTACTGAGCGTACTTGGATACCTGAACGCTTCACCGATCACGCTGATCGGGTTCATCTACGTGCTGTTCTGCACCATGATGGGATGGTTCAGATTCGTCGGATCAAAGGAACACGCACTCGTTTGGGCGACATGTCCAGAAAACATGCCCAAGTGGTTGTACAGGCGTTGGGAAGGTGAGAAGTTCGACCTCTACGGTCGGTGTATCGGTAACGTTGTTATTCTCGATTCGAGTGACTTCAAGATCGATAGCCCAAACGACATCAAGAACATCAGAACATTCACGCACGAGATGGGTCACGTGATCCAGTGCATGAGGATGGGAATTTTTCAGCCGATCTTCTATGGGTTGAATTGGCTTGGGATTAAGTGGGGTTGTCCGAACTCACATGCGTACTATGATCTGACATTTGAAATCGACGCTCGACGACGAGCGTGTCAGACGATCGATGTTGTAGGTGTCAGGAAGAAGCTTGATGAGAAGCTTCAAAGAAATGCAAAATCGTAAGTAACGGAAATGTTTATCATAATGTTGTAATCCAAAAATCCACATATTATGATAAACGAATATAAAGTTGTCGTCGCGTAAAGCAGTATTTGTTATAGCAGTGCTGACGTCTGTGTTGGTGACGTGTTGTTTACAATCTTCAATTAGGAGGATGCCCGCGCCAGCAGCGACGGTGTGTGATCCACATCATACGCCAGAGCAGACACATCTTGCCAGGATACTTTGGAACGTTCAGTTTGAGTGTCCGGCTGCGATAAACATTAGGATTGAAAAGATCGATGAATGCACGTGTGAATCAAATGGTGCCCTGTGGTGCGTGGGAAAGTGTCTCGACAAACAAATCATAATTGACCCTAGAATATCAGAAGAGTTTGTTGATCTTCTCATCGCACATGAGGTGGGTCATGCGCTCGGAAGACACCATTCAAAGTCAGTGTGTTCCGTAATGTATCCCATAATTGATAAGATCGATCGTCGGTGCGTACGAGATGTTGAGTGACATGAACCCGTATCGCACCAACGCAGCCCCGCGACGGCCGCAATGTATAAAAACGCTTTCGAATAGAATTAGACGGTTCAAGCGTAAGGTCCTACTCTTTGAGAATGGGAATCAGCGCGCTTTTCTGTTGCAGCAGACAAACAGGTTACGCTACTAAACGTAGACGCTATGAAGGATGACGACATTAATGCAGCCCATCGGCGGCTGTAGTAGTAGTATGCCATATGCTGATTCTAAATGGTATTCAAAGCTACAGTGATCCTCGGCAGGAGACGTTTCGTGTCGCTATCGATGAAATCGAGAAGAATTTTGATGAGCTTCCACCCGTCTCAGTTGCAAACGTCCAAGTTGGATTTCCGGCATCGTGCGTTGACCTTGGCTGGTTGAAGGACAAGATCCTAACGTTCTGGCGAGAGGCCTACAATGATGTAACTCGTGATGAGCTGTGCGTCCTGCTACGGAGGGAACTACCGTACGCCGTCCAACGTTTAAAGTACCTCAGCGTAAGGCTAGATGTTAATGTGGTGCGTATCGTTCTCAAGACGAAGGACGATATGGGTTGGTATGCCTATGAATTCAATGTTGCTCTCAATGTACCACACCTACGTCTCGTCAAGTAAACAAAAAAGTTTCTCTGACAACACGTCATTGATTTATCAGTGTGTTAGGTAAGAAATGTCCGAAGAACCCAAGAACGTGACTAGGCTCATATTCGGAAAACAACACATCACAATCCTCAGTGATGAACGTAATCCTCGAGTCATAGAACGACCCAAGCGTTCATCACCATGTAACTGTTCAGTGATCTCCATGCCGGCAAAAGGGCGACGGTCGGTTGCTTATAAATTGTACCAGCGCGCGATGATCCTCGATGAGAATCCTACAACTGTAGACGAAGCAGAACGCCTTTACAAGGAGGTAATTCAACTTGATCCATGGTTAGATCTTGCCTATACTAACTTAGGCAAGATCAAATACGATTATTATCACGATTTGCAGAGCGCTAGGGAATGGTTCCAGAAGGCTATTTCAATAAATCCCAAACAGGCCGAGGCGTTGTACAACCTTGGTCATGTGTTGAACAGTCAGGGAGACAATAAACAGGCAATTTTACTGTTGCTAGATGCCATAGCTCTTGATCCAAGTTTTGCCGACGCACACTACAACCTTGCGGTGGCATACGATCAAATTGGAGACTACAGACAAGCTCGACCATATTGGGAATCCTTCATTGAGCTTTCTCGAAAGAATCAAAGTGTTGATCGATACGTTGAACATGCAAAAATGACGCTGTCAAGGACAGCCTATAGGTTTTGAACGTCTTCTTGCAGAAGGTGGCATAGTTGTCGTCGGTCATTGGTACAGCTATTTGGCAACTTTGGCAGCAATTTTGTTGATTCTGAACATGTGTTTCAACCTGTTTTAGAAGGATTACAATTTATTGGGTATGATTTGAAGGGCAACACATGACAAGTCCTAGCGACATTAGATGGGGCAAATACACTGACAGCAAGGGAACGAAGTTCGAGGGCCCGTACTTTCATGGCAACTGGAAGTTCGAGCTCTCGGAATCTCCTACGATCAATGAATGTATCGTCTATGCGATCACCGCTACAGAGGGCGGCACGTATGATGCCGTAAACATGTACGACGTGTGCGTGATGACAGTGGGTGTCGTGCAGTGGTGCGACAGATTCCACCTCGTCTCAAAGATGCTTGGATACGTTGCTGACAAGTGTGGCGTTCAGGCAGTGTCTGTCCCACTTGCGGACGCCATGTCAGCTTCAGGCGCGATATTTAAGAGGAACAGAAACGCACAGTGGAGGTTCTTTCAACACGGTGTTGAGTGCTCAACACCGTCTCAATTGAGGAACCTCTACTTCGGCGGGTCGTCAGGTTTGCTTGGGCAATGGACAGAATCGCAGAAGCTCATTGCACGAAAATGGGCCGCGGGGATGGCGAACATCTGGAACGATGAGAAGGCTCGTGTCGCTCAGCTCGAATACACAAAGTCTCGGATCTCGATGTTTACGCTTGAGGACAGCAGGAAGATCATGCTCGACTCGAACGACTCCTGGGAAGGGCTCGTCGGTGCGACCAAGGCAATCTACATTTCGTATTCCGCGAATAATCCTACGACGGCTGATGGGCTTGTGAAGGCGGCTGTGTTCGAGCTTGAGGGTACGCCTGAGTGGTCGGAGGACTGGTGCGTCGGGATCATCAAGAAGCTAGCACTCGATTCAAGCATCAGGATCTGGCCTGGACGCTACGACAAGGTCAGCAAGGCGGTGAACAAGATCTTCGGAACAAAGCTTCCAGAGAGTCACAATGTCCTTGCTACGTGGACGCCTTCACAGCCAGACCCGCTACTCGAGTTAGAGCCGATCGATAAACCAGTTCTTCCAGATGTTGAGCCCGACACTGAACCTGAACCTCCGTCATTCGACGTTAACGTTCCAGGCATCGATCAAGTTGTAGATACGCAACCTAGCATCGATGTACTAGAGATCCCAGAGGAACACGAACAGCACGATACTGACCCTTCACCTGCTCCGATTGTCCGGTACAGAAGCGGGTGGAGCATTATCGATTTTATCGTGATGTTCATCAGGAAGATTTTTGAGACCTGGGTACATTCAAGGAATAGGTGATCGAGCACGATCGGACATACTTAGATACAGTATGTCCATCAAGCCGAAACTAGATTCCTGGCTGCTTGATCCAGAACCGAGCAGCATGCACCCAGCGTATGAGGACAAGGCGGCCGGTGTCGTCATTGTTGAAGGAAGTTCAACCGAGGTTGACCTTCGAAAGTTCGCCTCGCCCGTCGAAGACCAGCGTTGGCTGAACTCGTGCGTCGGCAACGCCGTGGTCGGAGGCCTTGAGCTTCTGCGGCTCGCCTCTGGTCACGATCACGTTGACCTTTCAAGGTTGTTCGTCTACTACAATGCTCGCAATGAGCACAGCGCGCAGACACTCGACAAGGGTACATACATTCGCTCTGCGATGCTGACGCTTCAGAAGCTTGGCGTTTGTAAGGAAGAAACCTGGGCGTACAACATGAACAAGGTCTTCGTCAGGCCATCGTGGAATTCGTATAGGGAGGCGTACCTCAACAAGATCGATGACTACTACAGGATCAGGTCGTATGGATCGAGCAGGCTCGATGCCATCGAGACAGCGCTTCGCGCTCGGCATCCGGTTGCGTTCGGTATGAAGGTCGATGATAAGTTTGTCGAGAACAGAGACGGTCATCCGAAGTTCACTTCGTCGAGCAAGTGGGAAGGTCGTCACGCGATGTTGATTGTTGGGTTCAATAAAACATCAAAAACCTTGATCGTTAGGAATTCGTGGGGCACAAGTTGGGGTGACGACGGCTACTGCTACCTTCCGTACGACGCGCTCCAGGCAGCCGAGAGCGATGATTTTTGGGTGATGACGGGACTCTCGTGAGGTGTTCAAAAAGGTCAAAAACACCGATGTTTTTGAGGTCTTTGGACGAACGTACGCCCTGCTAGGTGTCAGTGGCAAGCCGAAGAAGATTCCATCGTGGTTGATAAAACCGGGCTGGTTGTTTACGATGAACGAATCGGGAAGCGTGATATTCATGTGGAACCGAAGACGTTCTGGCGTGGAGATGTTGGCACTCGATGTGCTGGACAATCTAGAAGATTACGTTTGATAAACTGTGCAGCTCGCGCCCTCGTGATGTACTGTTGCTACATGAACAAGGCAACAGACACATCATTTCATGACACCATAAACGTAGACATGGCGAACGAGGTCTTTTTACGACCAACGTTGCCCAACACCCCCGCCGCCAAGAAGGCAAAATCGCCTGAGTACTCGCTCGGTGCAAGCGGCGAACTCGTCGATAGGTACACGCAGATTAACACGAGAAACATCAAAAACAGAAGGTAGGAGTGGCTGTCGTCGACCAATCCACGTATGTTGTGTGTATACGTACGCGATTTCCTTTGAAGTTGTACAATATGTACGTACGACATTATATTTGGTCACGATGACGAAGCGAAATACAAGAAGGTGGTTGCAGAGGTTGGTTGCGGCGCTTGGACCGATTGCACTCGGGTTCACGCTGTCGACGGCCTCGTGCGGTCCAAAGAAGCCTCGAACGCCGACAGACGAGGACTTCTATGTTCCTGGTCCACCTCCACCAGTGTTACCTACGCACGATTGTGGTACTGCTTGTCAGAACCTTCGGGACCTCAAGTGTGTGCAGGGAGAGGATCTGAACATGGATGTCACGTGTGAGACATTCTGCGAGGAGACGATCAGGAACGGCGTCTGGTTGGATCCAGACTGCGTTTCAACGCTTACAGACGAGGACGTTACCCCGCCCGAGTGTCCTGAGATTGAAGAGTGTGCCGTCAGAGACGATAGGGATCCTGTCTCGGCACCACCACCTGCGTACGGCAACCAGGTTGTGATCGAGGAACCAGTGACAATCATCGAAAAATGAAGTTCCTCAGGCAGTACATCAGGACGCTCATCTGTGAGGCGGTCATGTCGTGGCCGTCGATTACGCACCCGCGCCACATCAAGTCACAGCCGTTCGAAATGAATCACTATGACAATCAGGTCTGGAGCGCTGCGACACGTCCAAACGCGGGCCACATACCGACAGAGCCCCTACGAGCAGCGTGCTGCCTTATCATTCACCCTGATAACGGGAAGATTCTCGCAGTTTCTCGAAAGGATGACCCAAATGACTGGGGAATGCCTGGTGGGCACGTGGATCCGGGCGAAACTCCGGAAGCAGCGGCTGCACGTGAGCTCAAGGAAGAAACTGGGCTTGCTGCGACAGCATTGAAGCCAGTGTTCACGCTTCTAGACGATCATGGATTTGAGACATCAACGTTTCAATGTGATTATATTGGAGAATTTTTCACAGATGAAACGGGCAGGATCGCGTGGGTCGATCCGAGCGTGCTCGTAAGTTCAAAGAGCTCACAGTTTGCCAGCTACAACGTTGAACTCTTTCAGCACATCGGGATCGATCCTACAACAACTGCATGATCGAAAACGGTTCCGGTAACAAAAACATCCCGACTCGGGCGGCAATTGCTGTTCTAGGGGCGAATGGCCTACTGGAGACGAAGTAGAAAGAAACATTGTCTGTGCAGGCACTTTGAAGTATGATTGTAACCTTGAGTAAGGTAGGCCAGTGTTTTTGTAAACCGGCGTATTAAATCGTATGATCTTTGTATCATGTTAGACGATTCAGTAGATACTACCAAGACACGTAAATTCATCTGCCCGCTCGATGTCGAAACGACGGGTCTCGATCCCGAAATTCACCAGATCACGGAGCTGTGCTTCGTGAGGATGTCATTCGTACCGGGAACTGATTGGTTTTCAACGTTGAAGGAAGAGGCTCGTGTCTGTCACAAGACGCTGCTGCGTCCGGGGACGTTCGTTGATCCAACGGTCGCAAGCATCAACAAGTACGATCCGGAGGTATGGGCAAAGGAGGCGATTCACCTTGCCGATGCACTCAGCCAGGCGCTCCCGCTTCTAAGGGACGCGTATCCGATAGCGAGCAAACCTCAGTTCGACATGGGTTTCATCGCAAAGGCGGTTAAAGATCTCTGCTGGCAGATGCCTAGGATGGCGGGTCATCACCCCATCGACATAACTAGCGCGTTTGTACGTCTCTACTTTGAAGGTAAGATCGATCGCATCGGGCAGGATTACGTGACGCGGCTCCTCTTCAACAAGACGGCCGATCACCTCGCAGAACCTGATGTTGATGATATGATCAAGCTGATGTCTCATGTCTGAATTCATTGTATCTCTTTGCGCCGGTCTCCTGCTCCTCGCAACGCACGTCATCGTGTGGATGTGGGGGTACGCTGCTGCGTGTAACGCGTGGGCAGCGATCGCAAACACAGGCAAGTTCATCGTTTGGGATGAGAGTGAATTCCGTGTCCAGTACAACAATATTGACCACGAACTGGATAAGTGTTTGAGAAACATTCCAGAGGAAGAAGAGCATGGATCCCAATAAACACGACAGTGACTCTTCCGTTGATAGCATTTGTTGAGCGACACTCGCGCTACCGCGCCTATGCTGAGCTAAAACGTCGAGGCTATTCACACAACCAGGCACGGCAGATGGCTAACAAGAAATACAGGATAGCGATATGGTCAACATCGTAAAAAAAGGATGTTCTGATTGTCCATTTAGGCGGACGCAGCATCCCTACGGGTGTTGGGCAGGTGGAAAGGTTTCCGTCTACTCAAATACAGTCGGTGATGATTGTCCGCTTCTGGTTGAACCTGTTGCTGTATCACTTGGCGCTCAACGCAATGATTCCACCCCGTAGTCCATTTTCTCTGATCCAAGAAGACCTTTGGCCGTCGACGTGGCTCGTGCTCGTCTCGTGCATCCTGCTGAACTGTACGTCTCGAAAGCAGGTCCAGCGGGTGATGCCAAGGTTCATCGACGAGTGGGATACGCCAGCAAGGTTTCTCGATGCAGATGAAGGAACAGTCAAGGAACACATCAGGTTGCTCGGGTTCTCTAATCGACGGCTCGATCGTCTCAGGAGACTTGCACGAGACCTTGCCGCAGGACATTGGACAGATCCTCGACACCTATCAGGCGTTGGAGAATACGCTGCAAGAGCATACGAGATCTTCTGTAGATGTGAATTGGGCGAAGACGCACCGAACGACGGAAGCCTTGCAACGTACTGGCGATGGGCAAAGAAGAATTATGAAGCCCAAGCGCTGTAAGCTATACCGGATCCGTTCAGACGTGAAGTTATTCGCGTCGATTGCATTCCTCGTTATAGACGGATCGATCGAGGATCTAGAAGGAAGGGAGTTCGGTCGCATCAAGCTTGAGCCGAACGAACCCGTACTCCTCATCGACAGGTACTATAGCACAAGCTGGTACGTCTGCCTTATGCGCAACAAGATTGTTGTAGTCAACAAGTTGGACCTCTGTGATGGTAAAGAAAGACGATAAGAAGTCGAACTCGCCGTACAGGCATGTCCCGCTGTGGGGGCCTACACGCAAGACGATCAAGATCACACCTCAGAACTCTGGTAGCTTTGTCGACGCTGTCGTCAGAGACGAGGACGGTAACAAGAAGCTCGACGCCGGCGTGGGTGACAGGATCATCGTCCAAAGGTTCAACTCTCTTGCAGATTCGAGGATGGACCTCAACGAAGGGATCATCGTTGGTCTGGGAGACGACGGGCTCGTAAGGTGGTTCGACGAGGTACGCGAGCAGTGGTTCTTCTTCTACTGGAACATTGAAAAGCGTCCGTTGCTGCTCAAACGCGTTGATTCGAGCGGCGTAACACGGCAGAAAGGCCGACGTCGGAGGAGGAAGGTCGATGATGCGCCTAAGGCGTCTGAAAAAGAAGTCGTCAGCTACGATAGGCTCGATCATCCGATGGGATCGTTCGTATTCGACCCTCCGATGACAGTCGAATTCAAGCTCGGAAACAACGACAACGGAATCAATGGGGCAATCAAAGAAATCGATTTGCCCGTTGCCGGCGAGGGGGCTGAATCCCTACACGATGACATCGGCCTGAAGCTGAACTTCATCTGGGACCGTTTCTGCGTACCTGATCCGTTGACGCTCGACGAGGCACAGGTCGCTCTTCGCGAAAGATTTTTAACATTTGCCAGGAAGGTTGACAAGGAGGAACATGTCACCAAAGTACGAGACATTGCCAATAAGGACGACAAGGTACAAGCTGAAGAGCGTCCTAGCACACTTCAGGAGCAGCAAGGCGCAGCAGGTCATCAAGACTAGCGCGTTCATCTTTCACGCACTGAACAACTTCACCCAGAAGCCCGGCATCTTTGCGTTCGGTACGCTCGTAACAAGCGTGGCGGAACACTTCATCGATGGATCATATAGGTACGCTAACGTTAGCTTCTTCACAGATATGGGATGGGTGAAGGGATTCTCGAACTCGATCGGTGCGTTGATAGCGCAGGAGTGTATGGGATACGTGTACGATACGTATGAGTTTTCGGATTCGACGACGTTTGTTGCAAAGTTCGCTGAGTTGGAAGGTGTCAAGTTCGGGTGGATCGAGGTGAGGGAATCATTATCGAAAACAAAGTTCATGTATGACGATGATGGGGCGAACATCTTCATTGAAGCAAACATGCTTGAGCGCGCGCATGAGGTGATCAGGGCGCTCTTCTGGCGCAAGTTCCAGGACAAATCGATCGTGCTCAATCAGGACTTTGATCCGTTCTTTAGACACACGAAGATGAAGTTCAACGTGGACGAGCTCGTAGGCGCACTACCGTCAAGACTTGCAGAAGAGTACGCTGATGATTTCAGGCAGGCGTTTGCTGTCAACGAGTCCCGTGCGCTGATGCTGTACGGACCTCCTGGATCAGGGAAGTCAACGATCGCTCGCCAGGTCGCGGACATGCTGAAACTTCGTAGCTTTAGGTTGAGGGTCGATAGCCTTGACAACGATTCTGAACTGCTGTACAACGTCATCGAGCTCTTCAGACCTGACTGCATCATTCTTGATGATTTTGATCGTGTTAACAACCAGGAACACCTCCTCGAGATGATCTCGAAGATCAGGAAGTTCGTCAAGCTGATCATCGCTACAGCAAATAACAGATCGAACATCGACGAGGCGATTATGAGGCCAGAACGCTTTGACGAGCTGGGATACGTCAAGTGCCTCGACGATGACGTTGTCAGAAACATGCTTGGAGACGCAGGACACATGTTCGAAGCAGTCGCTGGATGGCCGATCGCGTTCATCTCAGAACTTCGTCGTCGCCAAAAGTGGCAGACCCCAGAGAAGGCAGCATCCTCCATCGCCGAGCTTGCGGGTAGGGTCGAACGCCTGAAGGCGTACGAGGATGACGACAACTATGTGAATATCGCAAGGAAGTCGGGTACGAAGAAGCTAGCGACCTGCGAGGTGTACGAAAAGTGCGAATCAACCAGCAGAGAATCGTCGAGGTAAAGTCCCTGAACGTTGACAGCTAGACAAGGTGCAACAAGCGTCCTCTTAAGATACGATATAACCGCTAAGAGGGCATTTGTTGCCTTTTACGCAAAAGGAAACCATGTTAGTTGCGCTCGAAGCAATCATCGTCCTCTGTCTTTTGGCAGCCATAATCGAAGTCGTCCAGGGGTTCAACCGACGTAGCATGAAGCGCCTAGAGCAGAAGGACCAGGCGATCAGGCTCGCCCTCAGGGCGTTGGAATCTACGAACCCTGCGAATGTCAAGAGGACGTTCCACGTTGCGGGTGAGTTGATGCCCGACGATACGAAAGCTGCTCTCGAAGAACACCTGAACGACCTTGAGTTCGGTGACCACGACTACGTAAGGCGCCTCGAGGCAGCGGTCGAAAGGTCACGGCAAGAAAAATGATCAGCTACCATGCATGTGATGTACTCAGGCACGTCGGACCCGCGTCCTGTTTGCATTTTTTGCCGGGAGACCTCGTTGAACTTAGATGGAAGGATCCAGGCGCCACGCGCGGCATCATCGTCAACATAAGTTCAGATGAGATGGTAGCGTGTGTCCTTTGGGCGAAGAAAAAGAAGGACTGGAGGGCTGGATTGAGTACTTTGTCTTTCCTATCGAAGGGTGAAGTTTCCTTCATTCCGATGACAATGCCGTTTGGTTCGCTGTTCTACACGCATTACAAATACGGAGCCAATAAGGATGATAAGGACGTACAGTGACGTCACAAGCGTAACGCCTGTCGAAGAAAAAAGACTGCTACGATACAGTGAAATCATCGAGCCTGGAACGATGGTGAGGTGGTGGCTCGATTTCTTTAAGAAGACGTGTGGGATGGCCATTGCCCAGTCAGAACGTGGTATCACGGTTATCTGGGCTTGTCCACCTTCAAAGGACGTCGAAATACTAACTCCGAGTGCTTTTGCTAACCTTAATGGCTATGATTCACACAGCGCTGGTGTTCCTAAAAGAAGCTTCAGAAAAGCTGATTTTGGTGACACCATTGATAACGAATACGACTTCAAGATGAAGATCATGAAGAAGCGAACCATTACTTCGCCGTTCAATATCTTCATAGATGATGGGGCACGTGCACTTTACACCAGCACGACGTAGAACGTCTACGGCATGAGGTTTCCGCTACCACGCCAGAGGATCGTTGCCATCGTTGATCGTTCGGGGTCGATGCGACCGATCGCTGAAGAAGTCGTTGCGGCACACAACGAGTTCATCACTTCTCAACGCCATACAGCGCCGGGTGGTTTGACGCGAGTGCTGTTCAGCAGCATGTGCGAAGTTGATGCGATTGACGTTGATATCAATGATAAATGTGCGTTGCTTGATATCGACGCGTATGCCCCCAGTGGAAAGACAGCGCTCTTTGACGCGATCGGTGTCGGCATTGAGTTAGGTTCTCGAGCAAACGAACCCGTCATCGTGTTCGTTGTCACCGATGGGTTCGATAACATGTCAAAGACCTACGGGAGGAACAGCCTGAAGGCACTCATTGATGAATGCAAGGAAGCAGGCTGGAAGTTCTTCTTCATGGGTGGAGGGGATGTAGACGCCCAGCGCGACCAGGCCCGAGAAATTGGGATCGACGATTACGAGGGATTTGAGATGAACGCTGGATCGCTCAGGTCCGCAAGTAGGACGATTTCGGAGAGGATCTCCGCTGCGCGATCAGGCTCCGAATAGGCCGACGTCTGAGATGACGAGTTCGCCCGTATCGGGACGTACCATGATGTTCGATTCGTGCAGGTCGTGCCACTCGAACTCGTACGTCTCTTCGAGGTACTCGAGCGTGCGTACAAGCGACTGGACGTTTCTATCATCGATAAACGACTTTGCAAGTTGCGGGTTGTCGCCGTAGCGCCTCGACGTCGGGAAGATGCGACCTAACACAATGTTCAGCAACATGCCCTTTAGGATGTGGGAGAACTCGTTCCAGTCAAAGTCATCGTCTATGAACGCTCCTGCTTCGCTACCTGCGTGCTTTACGTTCGTTGAGACATAGAAGTCAACGATGTTGGAGATCTCGTCCGGCTTCGTACCCGGTTCGTAGAGCTCGTCGGCTATCGTTAGATCGTCTATCGTAGACACAACAACGTTCCTGACGAACGGGCTAAGGGCTTCGTCTGCGTGCATCGAGGATAACACGCCCTTTGTCAACTTATTTAGCAGGCTCGAGTTCTTCGTAAGTCCAGACATCCTCTTTTGGGTGATGTCCGCCCTTGTGTCCTTGCTTTTTGATTTCCACAACGAGCTGGCGACGTTCCTCGGGACCGGGATGAGGTACTCAACAAGCACACATCTGTTGAACTCCTTGTTGTATACGTCCCCAGCTTCACGTGTTGTTTTTTCATCAACATTGAAGATTTCGAATATCGTAGGAAGGTGACGCCCGTAGACACGCGGCACGTGTTGTTTGATCTCCATCGCCTTTGTGTAAATCGGCGATTCGTTCGTTGGAATGAACTTTGCAACATGCCTCTTTCCGCGCCAAACAACCTCGTACGCTCGGGCGGCGATACCCTTGCCAAGGAACGAGTCTTTTTCTCCTGATGGAATCGGCACGATATCGTGCGAAATGAGCCAGTGCACGAGCGGATCGTCCGATCCTTCGGCCCACTGCCGCAACATGTCGACGTTGCCCTTCTCCTCGAGAAGCACTGAGAGGATGTAGTGGCGTACGAGGCTGTTGTCCATTGTTAGATTAACTACCCTGTAAATCATGCCTTTTGTAGATGCACATAAGGTTGGTTGGTAGTATAATAATTCCAATACCTTGGAACG
>Ga0272441_10000186_pt1 | contig 139610 bp, 125 predicted proteins | sample SSMProp6N_FD_193582 | JGI IMG/M metagenome (GOLD analysis project Ga0272441, IMG submission 193582) | Marine sediment archaeal communities from Little Sippewissett salt marsh, Falmouth, MA, United States - SSM-Prop-6N | ecosystem: Environmental > Aquatic > Marine > Wetlands > Sediment ...
TATGGGCTACATATACATGATATATCAGCGTATCCCCAACTGTTCCGGGAGTCCCGTTCCATTCAAGTTTTTTATCTGTTTCCACATTTTCCGCTTTATCTTCCGGCGACAGCAGTTCTATCGTTGGATATCCAGGCTGTTTTTCTTCCGTACTGAATTTTCTTATTTCACTTACCGCCGTTTTTTCACCTTCATACACTATGACCTTCCAGTAATAATCACTCGAATATCCCCATCCTCCTGTGGGCAGGTATTCACTTTCCATAGTTATAACAGGCTGCACCTTATCCAGTTCTGTCAGACTATGGGCTACATATACATGATATATCAGCGTATCCCCAACTGTTCCGGGAGTCCCGTTCCATTCAAGTTTTTTATCTGTTTCCACATTTTCCGCTTTATCTTCCGGCGACAGCAGTTCTATCGTTGGGTATCCGGGTTGTCTGTTTTGCGTTTTAAAATTCCAAACTGAAGATTCCGCCGAAGTATAGCCATCAAATGCCTTCACCTTCCAGAAATATGTGTTGCCGGCTTTCCATCCCCCAACCGGTAAATAGTGATTATCAAAAGTAATTATCGGAGCAACATTATTTATATTTTCCTCATTTTCAGATATATAAATTTCATAATTCAGGGAAGCCCCCGAAACAGATGGAGTCGCATTCCATAAAAGTTCCTGAGAAATCTGAACATCTTCGTCACCATATTCCGGTAATTTCAGTTTCAGTTCTATTCTCACAACGGGGGAGTTTTTTACGGTGAAAACCCAGGGGCCTCTGACAGTTACATATTCACCTTGTACAGCCTCCACTTTCCAGTAATATTTTTTCGAAGATTCCCAGTTATTTCCCGGGTAATAATACTTTTTCGTGGTAATTTTTGGTATTGCCTTGTCCAGATTTTCCGGAGAATCTGCCGTATAGATTCTGAAAAACATCGAAGCGGTATTGTATTCGGATTCGGTGGCAGCATAAGTAAGCAGGGCATCATCGTTGACGTTTATCTGATTATTTTCAGGTTTAAGGAGTTTAAGCTGAGGATGCATGTTACTCTGCTGTTCTGTTGTAAATGAAAAAACACCGGAAACGGAAAATCTTTCACCTTGCAGCACCTTGACTTTCCAGTAATATTTCGTATCATAATTCCAACCAGAGGCCGGAATGTAATATTTTTCATCCGTTCTAACAGGAATTACAGTATCCAGGTCTTTTTCATTCAACGCATAGTATACGTCATAACAAAGTGAATCGCGAGTAACACCGGTATCCACTGAGGGAGTTGCGTCCCATGTCAGATTAGTATTTGTTTTAACATTCAAAGCACCATTATGAGGAGAATTTAAGGCTATGGAAGGATCAGCCGGAGAAGAAGATTTCGTGGTAAAACTCCATACTTGCGATTCGGCAATTATATTGCTTTTTTCTTCTAAAAAACATTTCACTTTCCAATAATAAGTTTTTGAATATTCCCATCCGGAATTGGGAAGAAACTGCTCATTATACGTAATTACCGGATCGACATTGTTTATATCATTGAAATTTTGTGAATAATAGACAAGAAAGCCATAATTATCAGCCCTCATAGTTTTCAATTCCCATTTCAGAGTACGGGATATAACAACATCAATTTCATCATCAGGTGGATCCAGAAGATTTATTTTATAACTCACATCTTTTTTCACTGTAAAGTTGTATGTATCTGAGATAAATGTTTTAACTCCATCGAATACCATTAATTTCCAGTAGTACTTATTTCCAGCTACCCATCCATTGTCAGGAATATAACTTGTATGTGACAGCAAAATCGGTTTTTTATTGAGGAAATCAGGAGTTTCAGATATGTAAAGATGTATTTCTATTGATTTACCCGTGTAAGTTTTAAGGATAAAAGACAAAGCCTCCTCAGTGGAAATATCAACACTTCCATTAATTGGGATTATATCTTTTATATTGGGAGGGATGTATTTTGAAATATCGAGTTGACAGGAAACCATCACCAGCACTATAATGAATATCAGCAAAAATATCCGTAAATCATTCTTCATCTGTTTCCTCCATATTTTATCTGGTCGAAAGCTTTTTGCTCAAATTAATTTCATATATGAGTTTATAAATGCATAAATATACGGAATGACTAAAAATTTTACATGTTCTTATAGTATTAACCTTTTCCCAAACCCTATTATAAAACAAATCACCCCAAAAAACGAAATAAAAGTGTTATTTATTTTTAATCAATTGATTTTTAAAAAAAACACAAATAGAATCCATCTCTGATATACTACTGATATATCAGTAGTATATCAACAAGGGAGGTAGGATAAATGATAGAAATAAGATGGCTTGGAAGGGGTGGACAGGGAAGTTTCACAGCAGCAAAACTTCTTGGTATGGCAGCTTCAATTTATGAAGACAAATATGTCCTGGCATTTCCCTCTTTTGGCCCGGAACGTAGAGGCGCACCTGTTTCAGGTTTTACAAGAATCAGCTCTTCAAAAATCACGGACAGAAGTGAACCGGATTCATGTGATTATCTGGTTATTCTCGATGAGACATTATGGAATGATGAACTTAGAAATTTTGTTAAAACAGATTCCACTATAATAATAAATTCATCTGAAAGTGATAAATACATTACTTCTGATTGCGGAAAAACAGTAACAATAGATGCAACAAAACTTGCACTCGAATATTTAGGAATACCTATTACCAACACCGCATTGCTTGGGGCATTAATAGCAATATCTCAAGTAGTTAAAACTGAGTCATGCATTAAATCAATAGAAAATTCGATGTCCGGTAAAATTGCAGAAAAAAATATAAACCTTTTCACTGCGGCATTTGAATTTGTCAGCAGGAGGTATGGCAATGAATAAGCCAACTATAAAAAACTGGAAAGCTCCGGATTCAATAAATTCTTATCCGCTTGGAGCGACTTGCGACAGCAATCATATAATCAGCAAGAACAGTGGCTGGAGAGTTTTCAGGCCAGTTATAAATACGGAAAAATGTATCAGATGTCTTAAATGTTATTTAGTTTGTCCTGATGGGGTTATAGATAAAACCGAAGAAAACCTGAAAATAGATTATGATTTCTGTAAAGGATGCGGAATATGCGCATATGAATGCAAATTCAACGCAATAGAAATGATCAGGGAAAGTGATATGGATGATTAAAAAATTTATAAACGGTGATGAAGCAGTAGCGGAAGGAGTAAGACTTGTAAAGATAAATGTTGTTTCCGCATATCCGATAACACCTCAGACCATTGCAGTTGAAAAAATATCTGAATTCGTGGAAGATGGTTCACTGAAAGCTGAATATATGCATGTTGAATCAGAACATTCTGCTCTTGCCTGCGCAATTGGTGCAAGTTCAGTAGGAGCAAGAGCCTTTACCGCAACATCTTCACAGGGGCTGTTGTACATGGCGGAATGTCTGCCGTACGCAAGTGGTGCCAGGTTACCAATAGTTATGATGAATGCAAACAGGTCAATAGCGACACCATGGAATATATACGGCGATCAGATGGATTCGATGTTTCTGCTGAATTCAGGATGGATACAAGTTTATGTTGAAGATGCACAGGAAGCTCTTGATATGATTATTCAGGCATACAAAATTGCAGAAAACCCCAACGTTATGATTCCAATGATGGTAAATCTTGATGGTTTTATAATCACACATACTTATGAACTGGTAAATATCCCCGAGCAGGAAAAAGTAAATCAATTTCTGCCAAAACTGAAAATGGAAAACAATAAAATGGATATCAGTCATCCAAGAAGTCTCTGTATAACGGCAGGCAACAATCATAACATGGAATTTAAGGTTAAACAGGAAATAGACATGCACAAATCAACAAAAGTGATAGAACAGGTAGACAACGATTTTGGCGACATGTTCGGAAGATACTACGGAGGTATGATACAGGAATACTTTTGTGAAGATGCGGATTTCGTTCTGATTACTTTGGGGAGTGTCAGTGGCACTGCAAAAAAAGTCGTTGATGATATGAGAACAGAAGGTTATAAAGTCGGAATTATAAAAATCAGATATTTAAGGCCATTCCCCTCAGATAGAATCATCGCTTCCCTTAGAAATGTCAAAAAAGCCGGAGTTATTGACAGAAACATATCTTTCGGTTATGAAGGCACGGTATTTACCAATGTTAATTCGGCTATTGCAAACTCGAATCTGAATGTTAAAACTATCAACTTTATAGGCGGTATTGGAGGAAGGGATATCACTAAGAAAAATATACGTGAAGCATTCGAAGAGTTAATTAATTCCGCTGAATTTACTGCTGCAAATTCCGTAAAATACATGAATTTGAGGTGTGATTATGAATAAACCTAATGCAAGGACAATTACTGATAAAGAATATTTTTACGGACACAAAGCCTGTGGTGGATGCGGAGAAAGCCTGGCAGTACGTCTGGCCATGAAAATCCTCGGCGAAGAGACTTTTGCATCGTTACCTGCGGGATGTATGTCGGCGGTATCATTTATATATCCGAATATGGCTTTTACAAATAACGCAATAATTACACCTTTCGCTTCGACTGCCGCAGTGGCATCGGGAATAACTGCCGGGCTTAAGTCGCTGGGTGTTGACAATGCCGTATCAGTAGGATTTGCCGGAGACGGTGGCACTGCAGACATAGGTTTTCAGGCTTTATCAGGAGCTATTGACAGGAATGACAAAATAATATATTTCTGCAATGACAATGAAGCATATATGAATACAGGTATTCAGAAAAGCGGATTAACTCCGTTCGGAGCTAGAACTACCACAACACCCGCAGGTAAGAATTTACCGGGAGCAATTTCGGTTAAAAAGAATATGTTTGAAATAGTAGCCGCTCACGGTATTTCATACGCTGCCACCGCCAGTATAGGTTATCCCGAAGATTATATGCAGAAAGTGAAAAAGGCCAAATCTGTCGAAGGCACTTCATATATACACGTTCTTGTACCCTGTCCAACCGGCTGGGGTTATCCCACTGAAAAAACATTTTCAATAGCCAGAGAGGCTGTTGATACCGGTTTATGGTATCTGGCAGAATTCGAAAATGGTAATTTTTTCCTTAATAAAAGACCAAAAGATTTCAAACCCGTTAAAGATTATCTCTCCGTACAGTCCAGATTCAGACATCTTAAAGATGAACATTACAGATTTATAGAGAAAAAAAGAGATGATAAATGGAAAATGATAGATAAATACTGGATAAATTTATAATCATCATATTGCACATATAATGTAGAATATAACAAATTAAATGATTTCATATGCTGCAATTAAAATATATATTTTAAAATAAGTCATTTAAAAAAATCAAGTCATATTATTACTATTCAAATTTTCAGATATTAAATTTCAAAAACATCTTATATATTTAAGCTATATTTTTTAAATTTAATGGTCATCAATATAGAATAAAATTCACTTACATTTTTTATTTGACCTTTCAATAATTCCAGGAATCTAGGATTAGCATACATACTCAATTATATCATTCCGAACCAAACGTTTTTAACAAAAAAGCTTTTCAGAAAGAAAATTCTCAAGGTGAATAATTAAAATTTTTCACCTTGAGTTTAATATCTAAGTACCACAAATAGCCAATGAATGAAATAATTCTGAAATATCATAAAACCAGTATTTTCTTAGGCTGATAAGCAATAACTTCAGTAACATACCCGATCAAAATATTTTAAACACATATCGTATATACCCAAACACTATTCCCAATACTTTATCAAATGAAAAATTGAGCTTAAATAATTATAGGAGGCATTTTATGAGGAATTTTAAATTTGTAAGTATTAAGAAAAAGATTTTAACAATTTTCTTATCTACAGCAATTATTTCTTTCTTATTGCTGAGTTTTTTCCTATTGCTTAGTATAAGCAATTCAGTAGAACAAATAATTATAGAAAGCGGATCTGATATCGTTGATATTAGTTCAAAACAAATTTCCGAATGGTTTTCAAAACAAAAAAAATTTATCGAACTGCTTGCGAATTCTTCTACTATAAAAAATATGGATTTTAAAGAAATAATTCCATATTTAAAATCTATTAAACATATAATAAGTGAAGATTTTGAATCTATTTTTATAGTTGATTCTTCAGGGAATGGAAAAACAGATGGAAATATAGAACTTGATTTTAATAACAGAGACTACTTTAACGAAATCAAAAACGGACTACCCTATTATACATCCAATCCGATTATTTCAAGGGTTTCCGGGGAGCTAGTATTTGTTTTTGCATATAAAGTCGAAGATGAAAATGGGAATTTCACCGGAATAATAGGAGCCGCTATAAATTTAAACCGGATAACCGAGATTACAAATAATTTAAAAATAGATAATATTGGTTATGGCTTTATACTTGATGGAAATGGAACTTTAATAGTACACCCAGAGAGAGACCTGGTCCTTAACTTTAATTTAAATAACTGGAAAGAACTGGGATTTAAAAATTTTGATGAAACATCGAATAAAATATTATCAGGTAAAAAAGGAAATTCTTATATTATCACTCCGGATAATGTAACAGAATTTATCGCTTTTACCCCTATCCCCAGTACTCCTGGTTGGACATTAGGAATAGCAGCTAATTCATCAGAACTAAAAAGTGATATTCATACTTTAACACTAAATATAACAATTTCAATAGTTATAATTTCATTTGTTTTTATAATTCTATCAATTTATTTAGGAAACTCTATAGGGAACCCTATTAACATTCTAGCATCAAAAATAATAGATTTTGGTAAAGGGGATCTAAATATAGATTTTGAGATTAAAACTAATGATGAAATAGGAAAAATATCAAATTCGCTTCAAGTTATGGCAAATGAAATCAAACAGTCAATGATAGAAATAAATAATATATCAAATAATGTGAAAAATAGTTCTGAAGAGCTTTCAGAAATATCAAAAGAGGGGAAAAATGTGACTGAAAATTTACTTTTGCAAACCGAAAGAATAAATTTAAGTATACATGATACTTCTTCTGCTATAGAAGAAGCAAGTTCCGGTATAGAAGAAATAGCAGCTAGTTCTCAACATATCTCGCAAAGTACTCAAAATTTGGATTCTGAAATTAAAAATACAGAAACAGCAATTCATACAGGACTAAGTATCTTGCAAAAACAAAAGGATCGTATGATAAGAGTAGATACACATAATAATAAAACTTTAAATATAGTAGAACAAGTGGCACAAAAAACCAAAAACGTTCAGGACATCCTTAATACAATTTCTTCCATTGCTGAACAAACAAATTTATTAGCGCTAAATGCTGCTATTGAAGCCGCGCGAGCTGGTGAAGCAGGAAAAGGATTTGCTGTTGTGGCAGAGGAAATAAGAAAGCTTGCCGAAGAGAGTAAAAAATCATCAAAAAACATTACCAAAATATTATATGAAATAATGAATTCCTCAAATGAAGCTTATAAGGCTTCTAAAAATTCTATTATACTTTATGATGAATTGAATGATGGGGCGAATGCGATTTTTACAGAATTCGAAAACATAACCAAACTCGTTAAAAGCGTTAATGATAGAATCGAAATACTATCCAGTTCAACTGAAGAACAAAGTGCCTCTACTGAAGAAATGGCAGCTGCAATGGATTCTTCTTCAAGATCAATGATTTATGTAACAGAAATTATTACAGAAATAAATTCAAAAACAGAAAAACTTACCGAAGATTCCAGAAACACTTTAAACATATCCAAAAATCTAAATTCTTTTTCTGAAATATTTGAGAATTTACTACAAAAATTTAAAATCTAAAATTTCGATTAAAGCCCGTCCAATTTTACTTATTTTTTGGACGGGCTGCTTATCTATTCTACTCCATATATATTTATATCCCCAACATTGCAATTTAACAGGAGTTTTAACGAATCACTTCCCCCATTAAATTTATAAATTCCATTTGTTATTTTCTCGTAATTTAAATTATTTATGTTTATATCACCTAAAAATACACTTGCATTCATTGTTAATTTGGAATTTTTATTCATACATACTTTTATATCAGAAGCTGTAATATCTATGTAGCCGGTTTCGGGTATCCTAATATTTAAATCAACAGGTTCATTTTCAGCTTTTAAACTATGTGTACCGTTTAAAAACTCACAATTACTCATTCGAATCATCCCATATGAATTATTTATATTAAATATTCCAGTTGAATTTATAATATGTGTTTTTTCTCCTTTATTATCCACTTTTATATTCCCTATTACTGAATCAAGTCTAACTTCCCCAGAATTAGATTCAACACAAACATTATTATTCACTTTAATTATATCAACATTCCCATCGAAATTTTTGACTTCAACTTCACCATTAAAATCTTCTATTTTAGTAGAATTAGAAAAATTATCTACAAATAACTTGCCTGAATAAACAGAGGGAATTTTTAAAGTCAATTTAACTCCATATGACTTCAGAGAAATGAAAAATGAACTTGGATACACTAATTCTAAGAAAAGAGTTTCATCAAATTTTTTTACATTGATTTTTATACCCTCTAAAAATGCAGAATGATTTTCAATGCCGCTAACCCACTTTTCCATTTCTAATATAATTTTGTCAGATTCAGTTTTTATAACATGAATGTTTGCAGAACACTTGACACTTATTTTATTTATACCCTTAATCTCAAAATCAGCAGCTTCAAACTTGTTACTTGTAACAAAACCGGCACAACTAGTAAACAATAGCATTGAACAAACCAATAATAATAATAATGTTTTTTTAAAATTCCTCATCTTTACTTCCTCCTAAAATTATTTAATAAAGTCTTTGAAATTGTCAAAAGACTTTTTTATAAGCACAAAAACAAATATAAAATATCTTTTTACCTTCAATATTTTTCATTTGTAACTATTAGAATTATTGTCTGTCTATGAGAAAAATAGTTTTTACAAAGAGATGGTCCCTTAATAATAATCTATTTATCAATCTGTGTTCATTATTTATCAACTTATAAACTCCATTAGTTACTCTATTACTTATAGAACATCAAATAAATGATTAATCATTATAGTTTTAAATAGTTTTCCTGAATGGAACGTATTAGATTTATAATACGATGAAGGAAATACAGGTTTTCTATTTTATTATTTTGAAAAATAAAAATATGAAACTTTATCGTGCTAAAACACAAGCAAATCGTACTACAATAGACAAATTAGTACTAAAAAACAAGTGTGAAAGCTCCCATTAAAATGACATATCCCTGTATACTTTATAATTCTGGATTTTTGTATAGTTTATATATTATTCATCTAATATTATTCTACGCTATACCTCCTTTTTCACCGAGTACTAGTGCTATCGTGTTATAGTTTATTATAACACATTTTTTTATTTTATAAAAATATTTATTTAAAAGAATTAGACTAGATAAATCGTACCAGGAGAAAACTCTCAAAGTGCTAAAAAATAGAGAAAATAAGATTTGATTAGTAAAATGGACAAATGAAATAGAAACGAAAAGAATATAAATACTATCATTAATTAATACTGCAGGAATGGGAATCCATACGATAACGACAGTATTGAGTTTTATCATTAAACATCAAAAAAGAGTAGTAATAAATCATGAAGAATATAGAGATATTGAATCAGCTTCGAAATCAATATTTGAATTTATCGAATACAGTTATAACAGAAAAGGAATTCACATTTCCATTAATTAGCTAAATTCAAATCAAGAATATTGCTATATTTCTTGACTTTTTGCGTTTGCTGTTTTTAATGCCTATTTTATTGATTTAAACCCAGAATATTAGTATATGTTTCAATAATATATAAATTAATCCAAAGCATGAAAATTCTCCTAAACTTTTTCATTATACATAAATTAGTTTATAATATAACGGTTTTTTACTCTATCCTTATTTAAAAGGGAATGGTTTTATGGAAAAAGAGAATATAGATATTTATATGGACCTAAAAAGAAAAATTATTGAAATGGAATACAAACCCGGAGATGCCATCAATGAGAAATCTCTGTTAGAAGTATATCAGGTAAGCAGGACACCGGTAAGAGAGGCATTAATTAAATTATCACAAATCGGGCTTGTTGAAATAAAACCAAGAGTCGGAACTTTTGTTTCCCAGATAGACCTTAACTCTGTGAAACATGCTTATGAGATAAAAAAGAATTTAGAAGGTCTGGCGGCTGAACTTGCCGCTGTCAGGGCAGATGAATCAGAGATCGAAGAGTTATTCGAAATAATAGAAAGGTTTAAAAAATACGATATAGTAAGAGATTACAAAATATGTATAAAAGAAGATCAGAGGTTTCACCAGATAGTAAGGACAGCTTCGAAAAACCCCATGCTGATAGAAATACTCGATCAGTTAAACATAAGAACTTCAAGGTTTCTGCAGTATATACATTACGTTCTGGACGATTATAACTGGTTTTACACTTCTCTGAAGGAAATGGCTGAAGCAATCAGGAACAGGGATTCCTCAGAAGCCAGAAGGACAACAGAAGAACATACAAAAAAATTCCTTTTACAACTTTCGAAAAATTTTTTCTATTAAATTTATTGATTTACATTATTTTCTTCACAAAAAGAAGTCATAAATTCATGCAACAATTCCAATTCAGATCTTAATTCAGTAAAAACTTCCATAGAATTGTCCATACTGTAATTTTTTCCATTTTTTTCAAGTTCATAACATAGATCACATGCTTTTTTCGCCCTGAAATTTGCAAGGCTTCCCTTGAGCTTGTGAGCATGTTTTTCAAGCTCGATATGATTCTCATTTTCAATCGCTTGCTTTATATTGGCCTCTATTTCAGAATAATAGCTTAAAAATTCGGATATAAGTAAACACAGATCTTCCATACTGCCATTCAAAAGTTTTAAAAGTCCGGAAAAATCTGCCGGGGAAATTTCTGATTTTTTTTCAGATATACTGAATTTTTCATAAGTAGCCATTATTTTTGAATATAATTCCTCTTCATCAATAGGCTTTGATATGTACTCGTCCATACCAGCCTCGAGGCATTTTTCCATATCCCCTTTCATCGCATGAGCAGTTAAGGCGATAATCGGAATATGTTTGTCGGTAAGCTTTTCACTGTCCCTTATCATTTTGGTGGCTTCAAACCCATCCATGAAAGGCATCTGTATATCCATCAAAACAATATCGAATTCCTTTTCCCGCAACAGCGGAAAAACTTTGTCGCCGGAAAAAACGGCTTCAATTTCCCAACCTTTTCTTTTGATGAGCAAAACTGCCAATTTCTGACTGATTAGATCATCTTCTGCGAGAAGTATCCTAAGAATTTTTCCTTTTGAGTTTTTCTCCATGATTCCTCTCCATTTCAAGGTATTTACAATTAATTATACCATTTTATTCAGTACTTATTAATATTTTTTAGCAATAAATACTAATCTAACATTATATAACGGTAACAAAATAGCCTTACATATCATTATTCTTATCTTTATAAAAATTGTATTTTAATTTTTAAATTCAATTTTCAAAACAAATTAAACTGAATGTTTTTCCAAGATGCTTTCAAACTCTTTTATAAACAGATAAACCAGCTGTATAATTATAACATGGTTTTTAAACCTTATGATTCCAATTTCCACCTACTTAACACGTAACTCATTTTGTTATATTAACACATCTTTTTGAGGTAAAATTCTTACAGGAACATATACGCAGAATACACTTCCGTATCCAAATCGGCTTTCAACTGTTATTCTGCCGTTGAGCTTATCAAGAATGTACTTCACTATTGATAATCCAAGACCAATTCCGCCGTATGCTCTCGAATGATTTTCATCTGCCTGCGTGAAGCATTTATAAATATCGTTTATTTTATTATCGGGAATACCTATCCCGGTATCACTGACGGAAAAAACCAATTCTTTGATGTGTGAAGTCGCATTTTTATCCAGAGGCTGTAATTTTGCAGCCAAAGATATTTCTCCATTTTCGGTAAATTTATTCGCATTGCTGAATAAATTCATTATCACTTTTTTTAAAGACTTCTGATCTGAAAACAGTAATTCATTACATGAAGAATCAAACTCGTATTTCAATTTTATATTTTTCTTACTTATATGATTTTCGGTAATTTCGACTATTTCATTTAAAAGGTCCATGAGATAGAATTCTCCTTCATCCAGCGTGAAATCCTTTTTATACTCAAGCCTTGTATAATCAAGAATACTGTCGATAATTTCGAGCAAATTATATCCGGATGACTTAACCATGTTAAGGTAATTCCTTTGTGTTTCCGTAAGTTGAGTTTTCAAGGTAAGTTCTGTCATTCCTATTATTCCGTTAAGGGGTGTTCTCAATTCGTGACTCATATTCGCCAGAAAAATTGACTTCGCCCTGTTGGCAGCTTCCGAGTATTCTTTTGCAAGTATAAGTTGTTTTTCGGTATTTATTCTATCGGAAATATCTATAGCCAAGCCTGCTATATATGGAGCACTTCCCTTTTTTTCGAGTAGAAATTTCATCATATGATAATACTTTGAATTACCAAATTTGTTTTTTATGTTTTCTTCGTATTCTATACCATTTTTTTGAATGGTCATTTCATCCAGATTTTTTATTCTTTTGGCAAATTCAGGAGAATATATTTCATCCGGAGTCTTACCCATCCAATTTCCTATTTCAAAATTCTCACGTATATATTTATTCATGAAAACGAATCTGCTTTCACTGTCTTTTATAAAAACTGACCCTGGAATCCTGTCCATATATTCCTTAAATTTTATCTGACTTTCCAGAAGTTCTTCCTTATATCTCTGTGTATTTATGAGATGCCCTATATTATCAGCCAACGTTCTAAGGGCTATTTTTTCCTGACCTTCCCATACCCTCTTTTTTTGGCAGTCATCAATCCCAAGAATTCCCCAGAAATTATCTTTAATAAATATAGGAGCGAGTAGCATGGATTTAATTTTCAGTACTTTCATAAATTCAAGGCTCTCGTCTTTTTCATCGTAAACCGCATCAAAACTATATCCATTGGTCAATCTATCGTACATTCTTGGTAATTTTTTAAGATCGACTTCCTCCATATATTTCATAAGTTCTTCTTTTTTTTCACTTTCATCTTTAAACCATACCAATCCTCTTACAAACTCATAATTTGTTTTTTTGTAAATATTTTTTCTCTCAAACATATGAATTCTGTCAACAGAGAAATTATGGCCGATTATTTCAAACGAAGAGACAATTGCTTTTTGAAAATCATCTTCGGTAAGTAATTTATGTGATACTATTGAAAGCGTTTCGAATACTTCTTTCTGTTTGAGTAAGTTTTCATGGAATCTGTTCTTTTCATCGATTTCTTTTGATAATTCTTCTGTTCTCAATTCAACAAGCTTTTCAAGATGTTTTCTATGGTCTTTTAATTCATTTTCATCTTTTACCCTTTTTAATGTCTTATCCATTATTATCGGTATATTCTTCAAATGCGTTCCGTTTCTGGATTTTACCAGATAATCATAAGCACCTTCTTTCATGGCTTTAGCAGCCGTGTCCTGATCGTCATTTCCGGTAACTATTATCACGGGTATCCCTTTGAATATTCTGATAATATCCATCCCATTTCCATCAGGCAGTTTGAAATCACTTATGACTACATCAAAAACCAGATGCTCTTTTATTTTTACGGCTTCTTCTACAGAGCAGGCAACTTCGTATTTGTAATCATAATCAGAACTATTTACAAATCTCTTGAATGCAAAAACATCTATTTCATCATCTTCGATAAAAAGTATTTTGATCAAAACTTCCCCCAGTAAAAACTAAGAAATTAAATTTCTTTTGCACACTTTACCTTCTTTTCAGGAAGGGGTATAAATTTTCAATCCCAAGCAAATCCACCATTATTATGAATGCTTCTGCCGTTGCTAAAACATCTCCCATTGCCCTATGCCTTGATTTTTCAGGTATCTCAATTCCAAGACGGTCAATTATGGCATCTAAATTGTGTTTTCCCTTGAATAATTTTTTCGAAAGATGTATCGTATCAATATAATAATTACCTATTGACCCAAGATTACAGGATGAACAATAATAATCAAGAAATCTCAAATCAAAACTTGCATTTTGAATTACAAGAATATTATCTCCTATAAATTCAAGAAATTCTGGCAACACTTCATGAATTTTAGGTTTTCCAAAAACCATTTTATTGGTTATTCCGGTTATTTTGGTTATATGGTACGGAATATTACATTCCGGATCCAGTAAAGTACTGAACTTAGTTTCATGGTCTATTTCGCCATCTCTGACCATAACAGCGGCAATTTCAGTTAATCTTGCACCCCTGTCAGGGCTTAACCCGGTTGTCTCCGTATCAAGCACTATAAATTCCAATTCATTACATCCTTTACCATTGATTTATATTTAACGATTATATCATGTGATTTTTTTTATCTTACTTTAAATCTGCATCATCGCGGGCTATTTTAAACCCATTTTTCCCACTTTTTTTAACTTCATACATCATCTGATCGGCTTTTATTATTATAGATTTTTCGGTATCTTCTTTTTCCAAAACAGCCCCTCCGATTGAAACCGTAACGCCTATTTCTTTTCCATTATTTTCCAACGAAGAATTATCGACCAGCATAACTAATTTTCTTGCAATATTCTCAAGTTTGGCTATGGAAGCATTGGTTATTATAATTACGAATTCTTCTCCTCCCCAGCGTCCAGGAACATCCTCTTTCCTCAGATTGACTTTAATAGTATTTGATACCATTTTAAGTACCAGATCACCTGCATCATGTCCAAAACAATCGTTTACTTTTTTAAAATCATCTATATCGACAAAAAGGATACCAAAAGGTATGCCTTCTCTTTGATATTCTCCATATTTTGAATTAATAACCATTTCCAGATGCCTTCTGTTGGATATTCTGGTAAGGGTATCAATCATGGCCAGTTCTTCAAGTTCCTTAATCTTAGTACTTACACTTGTCTCTTTGTCAGAAAAAATCTCAATTGCCCCTATTATCGTCCCATCACTATCTGATAATGGAATTGCCTTTACTGAAACAGGAACCCGATGTCCATCTTTATGATGTAAATACACATCTTCAACTATTTTTTCCCCCGTATTCATAGATTTTACAAGAGGGCATTCTCCATAACAAAGATGATTTCCATCCTTATCAATATGATTTAAAATATTGTTATAACAGTATTTTTTTATTATATTTTTTTTATCGTATCCGGTTATCCTGATAGCGGAGTTGTTCCAGCATAATATTTCCCTCTCCCTATTTACTACATATATTCCCTCATCAATATCTTCAAAAACTAATTTCATACTGGATAATTTATCCATTAAGTCCTTGTCCATATTATGTAAAACAACTCCTTTCACATATTAAATTATCGTCGTATTAACGAATATGATTAAATATCACTTTTTATATCAACGTATTTTTCATCACCTTCAGACGATTTTAACCTTAAAGTCTTTTTATGCAGGTCATGATATGTGATTATCTTTCTGACCGTAGAACTGCTGGTTCTCATTGCAAGTGATTCAGTTATCACTTTCCCCTTGATAAATTTAACACCTTCGAGAAAGTCACCGCCTGTAATTCCCGTTGCGGCAAATATAACGTGGTCACCGCCTACAAGATCGGTAGTCCCATAAACCTTGTTCAAATCCCATCCTTTATCCAAAATGGACTGTTTTTCATCTTCATCACGTGGCCATAGTTTCAGCTGCATCTCCCCATCAAGTGTCCTGAGAGCCGCGGCTGCAAGAACTGCTTCAGGAGAACCACCAATTCCGAAACAGATATCTACTCCAGAATCCGGCATACTTGTTGCTATTGCCCCGGCAATGTCTCCATCACTTATAAGCTTTATTCTGGCTCCAACTGCACGCACTTCTTCAATCATTTTCCAATGCCTGTCTCTGTTCAATATCGTCACCGTAATTTCGCTGGTTTCAACACCCAGTGTCGCGGCTGCAACTTTGATGTTTTCCCTGATGGGAGCGTTTATATCCAGTTTCCCTTTCAATGCAGGCCCGACTGCAAGTTTCAGCGAATAAAAAGTAGGCAGAGGCACTATTTTCCCCGTTTCTGCCGCAGCCATTACTGCAATTGCATTTGGCAATCCATATGCTACCAGCCTGGTACCATCAACCGGATCTACAGCAATATCCATTTCGGTACCGTTACTGTCCCAGTTACCGACTTTTTCACCTATATAAAGCATAGGCGCCTCATCTTTTTCTCCCTCTCCAATCACCACTGTACCTTTTATATCTATGTAGTCGAGCATACCTCTCATGGCATCTACCGCTGCTCCATCAACAAGTTCCTTGTTACCGAATCCCAAATATCTGCTGCTCATCAATGCTGCCGATTCGGTAACCCTTACCAGATCCAACGAAAATTCAGGATAGGCTTCTTTAGTCATAATTCCCCCTTTTAAAGCAATATGTGATTGTTAAGTTAATTTGATTATACCATCACGTATTCATAAAGACAAATAAGAAACGCCCCTGAAATCATGACAATTTCAGGGGTGTTCATTTAAGAAATCTATAATGTTTTATTATATATCCCCTGTTTCAAATTTGGCAATGCTTTTGTTGAGGATTTTAATTTCTCTGAAGAAAAATACCGCTGTTAACGCTATCGAAAGAGTATCCGCTACCGGAAATGAAATCCATACACCTTTTTCTCCAAAAAAATTAGGTAATATCAATATTAAAGGAATTAAAAATATAATCTGACGTGACATGGAAAGAATCAACGCGGGAAAAGCCTTTCCAATTGCCTGAAAAAGTGTAGCCCCGATGACCTGAAATCCAACCAGAGGAAGCATTATGAGAACTATTCTGAGAACTTCCACAGATTTATTGACCAGATCAGTTTCTGTTGTAAACAACTCTGAAATAGGCCTTGCAAAGATAAGAATTACCAGAAATCCTATTACCGAAAGAATTGTTGAATAAATCAAGGCATATTTTATAGTTTCTCTCGTCCTGTCAAAACGCTTTGCACCATAACTGAACCCCACTATGGGCTGAAAACCCTGAGCCATTCCAAAAAGTGGCATGAAGGCAAAAAGGAATATTCTGTTAACCATTCCAAATACCGCTATAGACATATCTCCCCCAAAATTTTTAAGTACATGGTTAACCACTATTACAAATATGCTCCCTGCAATTTGTCTCATGAAAGCAGAAGCACCTATCGCGAATATCTCTGAAATAATTTTCAGTTTGAACATGAGATATTTTGCCCTTATTTTTATTATGCTTTTACCACTGTAGAAATAAATCATTATATAAGTCAGAGTTGTTGCCTGGGATATTACAGTTGCCAATGCAGCCCCTCTTATTCCCATTTTGAAGATAAATATGAAAATCGGATCGAGTACAATATTCAATATTGCTCCGATCATCATTGTTATCATGGCTGTTTTGGCATTTCCCTCGGCTCGAATTACATTGTTCAATGCCATAGATAGTGAAAACACAACAGTTCCGAAAAGTATAGTCTGCATGTAATCCGTTGCGTATGGCAGTAAAGTATTACTTGAACCGAATAATTTTAAAAGAGGTGTCAGAAACAACTGACCGAAAATCGTTATGAGAAATGCTATAAGTAAAGTTACGGAAAATATATTCCCAAGTGTCTTTTCGGTAGTTTTTATATCGCCTTCCCCCAGTTTCCTGGAGATAATCGAGGCTCCGCCGATACCTATCATCTGACCTATCGCCATAATTATCATCTGTATCGGCAGACATATAGATATGGCAGCTATACCCTGTGATCCAACTCCTCTTCCGATAAAAATGGCATCAACAAGGTTATAAAGAGCCTGCACCATCATCGCTATCATCGCCGGGGCAGATAATTTTATAAGTAATTTTGAAATCTTCTCATTAGCAAGCATCTCTCGCCTGTCAGTCATTTAATTCACCAGCCTTATCCTCTTCATATTTTTTAATATTTCTCCTGATTTTCTTCAAAGTGTCGCTGAATTGTCTGAATTCATCTTCAGAAATACCCTGCATTAATATTCTTTCCATGATTTCTTTATTTCTTATTATATTCGGATAAATTTCCCTGGCCGCATCAGTAAGGTATACAGAATAGGAACGCCTGTCTTTTGGATTTCGCTCACGCTTTACATATCCATTCCCTTCCAGACGCTTAATAGCCCTGGTTATGGAAGTCTTGTCAAGTTCGAGGTCTTTGCTGAGCTCTTCCTGTGATTTACCCTCCTTATCCTTCATCAGATACATTATGAGTCTGAGCTGTCCATCTCCCAAATGCATATGTGAATAGTTTTTAGAAACTGTATTCCTAACAAAATTAAATATGAATCTGAAATCATTTATCATCTCTTCTTTTTCTGTCATTTACCCTCCATGATTTTATTTTAGTTGATTATACAACCATTTTATTAAAATTAGTTGTACACACAACTAATTTCCAAAAAACATATTTATGGATAATCGTTAAATACCTAAAAATATATATGCATTCTCTTAAACAATAATCAACTAATAAAAAAGAGGTTTGCTTTAAACAAACCTCTTTTTTACTGCTGTATACTAAAATTACTTACTCAATTCATCTATTTTTAAATCCAGGAGAGATGAGAGTTCCCTTTCAAGACAGAAAGAATCTATATTCCACATCTTCTTAATTTCGAAATATCTTTTCAACGCTTCATAATTCTTCTTATCCTTGTACAAAGCCCTTATCATAAGATTTTTCGGGGTGTGTTCCATATCTATGAATTCTATAATGGATGTATCATATCCCATTATTTCGAGGATTTCCGCCCTGAGTGAATCGGTTATCATTGCCGATAACCTTTCTTTCAAGATTCCATGTCTAGTCAGTGAATTCATTTGGGAACTTCTGATCATTTTAAAAAGTTCATGCTGGCAGCATGGAACGGAAAGTATGAGCTTTGCATTCCACATAATTCCTTTTGCAATTGCAATATCGGTAGCGGTATCACAGGCATGAAGCGAGACAATCATATCTATATCGCCTGATGGGACAAAATCCTTTATATCCATATTCTTAAAAACCAGATTCTCAAGGCCAAGTTTTTTAGTTATGCCATTACAGTTTTCCACAACGTCACTTTTCAGATCCAAACCGGTTATACTGGTTTTTATTCCCTTTATTTCGGTAAGATAATAATGCAGGGCAAAAGTCAGATACGATTTCCCACAACCAAAATCCACGATATTCATATCTTTCATTTCCGGTAAATTGTTTATCGTACTATCGACAATTTCCAGAAATTTGTTTATCTGCCTGAATTTATCCTTCTTTGAAGTAAAAACTATTCCTTCATCATTCATTACACCAATCTCAACCAAAAACGGATAAGTTTTCCCTTCTTTAAGGATGTAATTCTTTTTTCTGTCATGTGCCAGATCTCTGCTGACTTTCGTCGGCTTGTTTCTGAATATCTGTATTTTTCCCTTTTTGTTTACCTTAACCTGAATATCGGAATTCCTGTTAAAAATCACCAGCTGTCTGAAATCTGACAGGAACATTTCTTCCATTCGCGGCAATGCTTCGCTAAAATCCAGATTCTTATGAATCTGCCTGTTCTGATAATGATAAGTGAACTGCAGCAGGATAATATCTTTTATTTTTACCGGAGTAATACTCACTTTAAGCAATTCAGCCGTTTTATTTTTCCTGCCACTAATCACTGCTTTTATAAAAATTTTTTTATTCACGTTTTCCTGAAGCAAATCTTTTATTCTTGTCATTTAGACCTTTCCATTCGAGTAATATAAAATATTGCTCAGTTTTTCTTTTTTATTGTTATAAAAATCAGGTAAATACCCACAGCTATGAAAACTGCCGCAAGGAAATATGAAAAAGCCGGAATAGATGCAAGGGATATCATAAGGAATATAGTACTTATAACTGTCAGTATTCCACTGGCAAACAGCACTCCCCTGTCTCTTCCACCGAATATGTAAAGCTGGAAAAGCCCAACTGCCGGAGCCAGAATAAAAATCGGCCATAAATACTGCATAGGTGCGAAATCGAATATTGAGTTGATCAGTAACAGAGTTCCAACAGTTGTCAATACACCTCCCGGCACCAGTATTCCAGGATCAACACGAGTTCCCTTTCTCTTCGCTGCAAAAAAAGCCGATTCAAACCCTATACCGGGAATTATCACAAAAAATGGCCAGAAAAATTTCCAGGATAGCTCTATAATATTGGCAACACCTAAAATTGCAAGCAACCCTATTACAATGAAAAAAATTCCTATCAATACCTTTGGTAAATTCTGCATTATAGCCTCCTTTAAGCTTTATATTATTTTTGTACTATAAAAATTTCAAGGAAAAAGAATCTCCGAACAAGGAATATTCTATAACAAGTTTTAATTTTTGTCAAAAGCTGAATTTCTGATAAACACAAAGCTAAACAGGTATCTTATAAAATTAAGTTTCCGTACATTTACATATAAGAATTCAAATCAATACGAGAAAACATTTCCGTGTTGAAATAAAATAAAAATTATGCTTTCTTTACCGATTTACCAACGGTGAGCAGAAGATACACAGCCAAACCCGCAAATAAAACTGAAAGGATGTAGGGAACAATCGGTACATTTATGAGAGATATGGTTATGAAAAGGGCAAAACCCGAAAACAAAGTTCCGATCGCCATCAGAATCCCTTTGTTCCTTTCACCAAACCAGTAAAACTGAAATAAACCCGTTATTGGAGCGAGAATGAAAAAAGGCCATAACAAAGGCATAAATTCATAATTCGTCAGGGAATTTATATACAGAAGAGCACCTGTTACCAATAGTATCCCTCCGGAAATGAGAAAATCCGGCTTAGGATTAAAACCTTTTTTTCTCCTTGAAAAAAAAGTCAGCTCGAAAAAAAGACCAGGAATTATTACGGCAAGCGGCCAGAAATACTTTCTTGCAATGGGAAATATGTTTACTCCACTCATTATAGTAAGAATTCCCACAACTATAAACGCTATTCCCAGAAAAACATTGGTTATATTTTTCATTTAATCCCTCCACCATTCTAGTTGAAATAATTTAAAATCGTTTTAATTTCTGTCCTTGGTTTTTTTATAGTATTTTTTATCCCAAAAGACCAGATAAATACCGTATAAAACCAATATCGCGGGAAAAATGAATGACACCACCGGAATCGATATCAAACTGAATGTTAGAAAGACACTGGCTATTGCCGTAAGTATCATACACGCGAGTAAGACTCCCCTGTTCCCGGAACCGAATATATACAACTGAAAAAGTCCGGCTGCTGGGGCAAGTATAAATACCGGCCATAGATACGGCATCGGTTTGAAATCATTTATAGAACAAATAAACATTAAAACAGCAATAGTGATTATTATTCCACCGGGAATCAGAAAACCGGCACTTGGGGAAAATTCTTTATTTTTTCTCGAAAAATAAGCCAGCTCAAAAGAAACCCCGGGAATTAATATCGCAAAGGGCCAGAAATATTTCCAGGAAAGCTGAATTGCACCTATTCCACCTGTAAAAGCAATTAACGAAACAAAAACCATAAACAAACCTAACAGAATCCTGGGTAAATAACGCATTTTATGCCCCCTTAATCAATTATTATTATTTTTGCAGTATAATGCCTGGAAAGAAATACAATTATATAATTTTATTCATAGATATTTTATAATAAGATGTGTATTTTGTCAAAAAAAGTTTAATATTACCATTATGTCTGGAGGATGAATGAAATGAACAGAGAAGATGTAAGGACATTTGTTTTTAAAATGAAAGGGACAATCGAAGATTATCCGTTCGGTGATGATACGGCAGTGTTTAAAGTCGGTGAAAAGATGTTTTTGCTGATGAACCTAAGTAAAAAAGAAGATTTCCCGATAACACTCAAAGCGACTCCGGAAAATGTCGATTTCTATACTGACAATTATGAGAACATAACACGTGGATATTACACAAACAAAAGACATTGGGTTACCATAACTATCGACGAGTCAACAGATTCAAAATTCATAGAAAAACTCATATCTGATTCTTATGAATTGGTATTCGATAAACTGACAAAGAAAAAACAGAAGGAAATAACAGAAACAAATTAACAATATAATTTAAAATCGAAGTGGAAATAACTCCACTTCGATTTTATACTTAAATAAATATTTTCAAGCCTTCATTCAGGTTGAAAATGAGATATTCTGGGTCTTCCAGCCCAATATGAACCCTCACAAGACCGGGAGTACCTGTTTTAAGGTCAAGTGCACTCGGTATGATCTGACTCTCGTATCCACCCCAGCTAACAGCTTTTTTAAAAGGTTTCAGATTATCCACAAATCCCCTGACTTTTAACGGGTCTTCAGTTTTGATATTAAAACTGAAAAGTCCGCTACCACCTTTGAGTTGTTTTTTCGCCAGCTCAAACTGCGGATGTGATTCATGGTACGGATAATAAACACTTTCGATTGCCGGATGACTCAGAAGGAATTCCACTATTTTAACGGCATTGCGCATATGCTGCTCCAGCCTCAATGGCATAGTACGAAGTCCGCGCATCATAAGCCAGGCTTCAAATGGCCCGGGAATGGCACCGATATTCATAAACTCTGTGTTGAAAATATGCTCAATGTCCTTTATTGATCCGGTAAGAATTCCACCGACAACATCACTGTGACCACCTATGTACTTGCTTGCCGAGTAAACGACAATGTCCACACCCGATTTTATCGGATTCTGAAAATACGGAGTCGCCCATGAATTGTCCAGAATGGTTTTTATCCCGTTCTTTTTTGCAATATTGGTAATTGCTTCGATATCCTGAAGTTTGAACGTCATGGAAGTAGGACTTTCCATATAGAATATTTTGGTATTTTTTCTCATCGCTTTTTGATAATCTGATGGATCCAACCCGTCAACAAAGCTGACTTCAACTCCAAACCTATTCAGGTAATTATCGAATAATTTTCGCGTCCAACCATAACAGTCATTCACACATACTACATGATCACCAGAACTCAAAAAAGCCATGCATGCAGCAGAAATTGCCGCTATTCCGGAAGCAAAAACTTTAGCTTTTTCTGCAAAATCCATCTGCGCAATTTTCTTTTCCAGTACTTCTACTGTGGGATTGTTTCCCCGTGTATATATACGGGAACCAAACTCATCTTCAAGTGACGAAGCAAACTGTTCACAATTTTCAAAATGGAAAATAGAGGTTTCATAAATGGGTATCCCCACTGGATTGTGTGCAAATCCGGATTCTTCATTTTCGTACAGTATTTTTGACAGTCTTTCATCCATTTATATGCCTCCGATTTCTTCCATCAATTTTATATTTGTCATTTACCAGTACCTTTTCTGTATTTTTGCATATCTATTTTCTCACCATCATTCTTTCTTGACTCTTCAGCGGCAAAACACATCAGATGGCTTTCTAAAGATGCTCCTGCGGAGGTAAAATCATCCGAATAATTATCATCGCCGATCATGGCGGTAAAAGACTCCATTATCCCGTAATCTCCTCCACTATGCCCGCCTGTGAATATGGCCTCTATATCTATTTTTCTGGGTTCTTTTCCAAATTCCGCCAACTCTATTTCCTTTTTCCCCAGATGTGCCCTCAATTCACCTTTTGTTCCGAAAATTACGGTTGTCCTGGTATTTTCAGCTGTAAAAGCAGAAAGTGTAAATGTCGCGAATACATCATCTTCAAATTCCATTGAAACAACCTGATGATCCATAACATCGTTATCACAATCGTAAACACATCTGCCATACGGTCCTTCAGTAAGCGCTTTTATCCTTCCTTCTTCAGATAAATCAGTAGTGATGACAGAAACCGGCCATCCATCATTATCAGTTAAATAAAGTTTTTTTGCGGAATAAGGACATTCATTTTCGATAGCACAAGTCAAACATCTGTCAGAAGAATTCAGTGGTTTATTCTCTTTGTTGAAATGGGAAAGTCTACCGTAAGAACTTAGCGAAAGGCATTTTTTACCCGTAAGCCAGTACAGCAAATCCATATCGTGACAGCTCTTTGCCAGAATAATCGGAGAACTCATTTCAGAATTTCTCCAATTCCCCCTTACAAAACTGTGACCCATATGATAATATCCGATATTTTCCTTGTGCTCTATCCCCTTAACAGTGCCAATAATTCCACTGTGCATGACTTCACGCAGCTTTCTGTAAAAATCAGTGTACCTGAGCACATGGGCAACCATTACCTTTTTGTCATATTTCCTGGACGCCTCGTATATTTCCATAGACCCTTTTAAAGTCCTGTCCATAGGCTTTTCCAGTAAAATATCATATCCAAGTTCCATCGCCTTCACGGAAGGCTCCACATGTAAATCATCCATCATCGCTATAATAGCTCCATCTGCTATTTTCCCTTCATTCAGCAAGTCTTCCCATGTAGAAAATCTGAATTTTTCATCTATACCCAGTCTGTCACCCATCATTTTCAGTTTCACCGGATCCGGTTCAGCAACCGCTTTTATGGATAATTTCTCAGGATTTTCCCATGAATATCTTCCATATGCATACATACCCCTGTCACCAGCTCCCATTATAACCGCGCTTTTCTTCATATTCATCTCCTTTACCATTCTAATTTTATATATTTTTATTTCCACTTAAAACAATCGGTATATTAATTATACCAGCATATATTCGATTCACAAACAAACACAATCACTCCTCATCATGCATGTTTGTGATTATAACATTACGTTTTTTTGATCAATCAACTCTTTCGTTTATATTATTGCCTATTGCTATCTTTACTAAAAGTATATATAATATACTATTGGTATATTATATATACAGAAAGGCTAGTGATTAATTTGAAAAGATGCTGGAGAGAAAAGGAAATAAAAATGAGAATGCAGGAAATAGTAGATGCTGCCGAAGAGTTATTCCTGTTAAAAGGGTATGAAAAAACCGGCATAGATGAAATCGCATATAAATCGGGTTTCACAAAGAGAACCGTGTATTCTTATTTCTCAAGTAAAGAAAATATATATTACGAAGTGGTTTTAAGAACATTCAAAAAATTGAATACATATATGGATGAATGTGAACAGAAAATACGTAATATTAAAAATATATCGGCTTTGGAAAAGATATTAAGAATTTGCGAATGCTATTTTGATTTTCACATAGCAAATCCCAAACACGCCTCATTAATAATTCACTTCAACACGAATAAACATAATGACCATATGGAAAACACGACCGTTCAGAAAATATATTCCGAAGGAGAAAAATTGTTTTTCGATAAATACTTAGTTGAAGGTATAGAAGAAAAAAGTATAAAACAGGATATAAGTACCGCAGAATTACAGATTATGTTCTGGGCATTTATAAACGGCATATGCGAAATAATGGAATACAAAGGTGAATACCTGAATAAAAACCATAGTATGGGAAAGAATAAATTGAAGAAAATTTCTTTAAATTTTATAAAAAATGCGATCAGTTGCTGATAGTCACATATATAAGGAGGCATCATTTATGAACAAAATAGAAGCACTGCAAAACCGAAAATCCGTCAGAAAATACTTAAACAGGAAAATAACCGGGACTTTAAAAATTGATATTGAAAATACTTTTAAAAATTTAACTGCATTGGATGAAAAAAACAGAATCGAATGGAATATAGATTCTTCAAATGAATGCAAATACAACATTTATTCCCTTAAGACAAAATGGAATAATGTAGATTTAGTTGAATTCGGGTTTGAAGGGGAACAAGTAGTAATAAACCTCACTCAGATGGGATTGGGAACTTTATGGCATGCTATGGGCGGAATCAAGAACAGCCCGTGTAATATAACATCAGGATATGAAGAATCCAATGGAAAAAAAACTTTCATGCAGAAAATGGTAAGCAACATTACGAAACCACATATGCGCAAAGAACTTTCGGAACTTATCATTTCGGGAAAGGAATTTTTAAATGAAGAGAACAGAGAAATACTGGAATGTGCCAGACTTGCACCCTCGGCGATGAACAAACAACCATGGGGTTTTAAGTTGCTGGATGAAAAATCACTTTCCTTTGAACTACTTTCTCATAAAAAAGAGTACAATTTCATAGATTTGGGAATTCTTCTTGCAAATTCTTTTATAGCCGCAAATTATTACCATAATAATGTTAAAATTGAAAGGAAAAGTGATTCATGTTATGTTTTAATATTTAATTAAAACCCACTAAAGGAGGATTTTATGCATGCAGAAATAGAGTTTATCTATGGTGGCTATAACATACTGGACAGAATTGCACCTCTTTGGGAAAAATTAAACAGGCATCATTATGAAAATGCAAAAAATGAAAAAAGCAGATTCCTGTCTTTCACTTTTGGCAAGAGAAAAGAAATGTTCAGCCGTAAAGGACAATTCAACGAATTTCTGGTTATAATAGCCTGCGATAAAATCAGTGGCCGGGATATAGGTTATTGTATTTCTACGGTGGGAATTGAAGAAGGCGAGATAGAATCCCTTTTTGTCGACGCAGATTACAGAGGCAGGAAAATAGGCAGCTACCTCCTGGAAAAATCCCTGAAATGGATTGAAAAAAGAGGTGCGGAGAAAATATCGATTAAGGTTGCCGAAGGTAATGAAGAAGCTTTTGATTTTTACAAAAAATACGGGTTTTTTCTCAGAAGTTACAATTTAAAAATAAAAAAAGGCCGCTGAGCTTTTTATAGCCACGGTCTTTTTTTATATAATGAATTTATTTAACGTATTTCCGTCTCCACTCAGGTGGAGATTCCACAGTGCTCCAATATTCTTCAACACTGGATATCAAACCATCCTCAAATTCAAAGAATGATGTTGCGTAATACTCCTCTTCGGAATCTTCCATAAAAACATGTGTAAGGCTGAAAACCTTATCATCAGAATAATTCTCTATTTTTACCGGAATTGTCCGCCAGGCACCGGGATATTCTGTATTAATAGCTATAAAGTTATCCGTACCGATAAAAACTTCTTTAGTCGTTACCCATTTCACAGTCACATCTTTTTTCAGCAACTTTCTCGAATCCTCAAATCTTCTCTTATCGAATAAGTCCCATAAATTTCTGACAATATCAATTCCGGACATATTCCCTCCCTGTTAAAAACGTTTTTTTACGGTCTCTTTACCCGCTTCAGTTAAAACATATGTTTTGAGATTTATGAAATTTCCTGCTGAGCACGATTCAAGTGATGAACAATACTTACATTTATCTGCTGAACATTCAGGATTTTCTTCAGTTTTGAGATACCCCATATTCTTCAGGGTGAGCATGGCATGTTCCAGCATTGACATATTCAAATTCAATTTATATGCAAGTTCTAAAGTGGACACATATTTACCCGAATCTATTTCTTTCAATATTCTTATCAAGTCCATATAAGACACTCCTTTCTTTTTACATCAGACGAAAAATAATCCAATTCTATACGCCACGAAAGAAGCAACCCACGCCAAAACAGTCATGTAAACAACGGTAAACAGCATCCATCTGGTTCCAATTTCTTTTTTAATAGCTCCCAGAGCTGCCAGACACGGTATATACAGAAGTGTAAACACCATAAACGCATACACAGCGGCATTGTTTGGGAAAATCGCCTGTAACCCTGCCTGTAGATTCCCCTTTAATCCAGCGTCAATATATTCACTCAAATCGGTAAAATCCTGTCTGAGTAAAATTGTTCCAAGTGTGCCCACAACCACTTCTTTTGCAACCACACCGAATATCAGAGAAACAGCTGCCTGCCAGGCTCCAAATCCCAGAGGAGCAAAAATCGGCGCAAAGAACTTTCCTATGCCCGCAACAGCACTATCCTCAATCGGTCCGCCCACTCCCTGCGGGAAATTGGACAGAAGCCAGATTACAACCACTCCACCGAGTATTATCGTTCCGGCTTTTTTCAAAAAAGCCACGGTATTTCTCAACGCATCTCCCAGAGTCTGTTTTGCACTCGGTACCCTGTATGGAGGTAATTCCATTATGAATGTACTCTTTTCCTCTTTGAAAAGGAATTTACTGAATATTTTAGCCATTATGAGGGCTACGAATATCCCTAAAAAATAAAGTGAAAAGGTAACGGTACCCTCATTTTTCGGAAAGAAAATCCCAGCCAGAAGTGCGTATACCGGCAGCCTCGCTTCACATGAAATCAAAGGCGTGATGAGCACTGTTATTATTCTGTCTTTTCTTGACTCCAGTGTCCTTGCAGCCATTACGGCCGGAATAGTGCAGCCAAACCCCAGAATCATGGATATGAATGATTTTCCCTGCAGGCCAAATCTACTCATAACTTTATCCATAACAAAAGCCGCACGCGCCATATAACCAATATCACCAAGAAATGAGATGAACACGAATATCATGAATATCTGCGGGAGGAATACACACACAGATCCCAGCCCACCTATTAACGCATCCGAAATGAACGATGAAAGGGCATTTTCCCCCATACCGGCAATGACTGTCTGACTTAATTGACCAAACCAGCCTTCGATAACTTCAACAAATATCCCTCCTATTGAAAAAGACATCTGAAAAATAAACCACATAATACCGGCAAATATAGGTAAACCAAGCCATTTATTCGTGATAATTCTATCTATTTTGGTCGATATTTTTTCCTCACCGGAATAATTCTGTCTTTTTTTAACCGTTTCAACATTGAGTGAATGTATCAGACTGTATCGCTCTTCTGCCAGAAGGATATCAGAACTCTTCTGCGTCTCCCTCTCCACTTCATCGGTTATCCCCTTTAGCGTTCTGTATTCAAATTCGCTCAGTTTGGACGAAAATTCAGAATCTCCTTCAATTAACTTTATCCCAAGCCATCTAAGCACTCTCGGGTTTTCAATATATTTCTTCTCAAAATGTCTGTGATGTCTGTGTCCTCTCCGATGTTCAGAAAAGCTGTCATCTTTATCACATGGTCTTCCCTTCATGCGTCCCGCTCTGTCTTCTTTTTTTCTGTGATGATGATGATGTTCTCTTATATCCTCGGCATTTTCTGACACTATTTTTTCAGCTTCTCCGATGGAATCCTCAAGTACTCTGGCATACTTTATTTCATTTGGATACTCGGAACTTTTACAGTATTCAAAAATCCTGGTACTAATTTCCTTTATACCAATACCCTTACTGGCAACAGCTCTCATCACCGGTATTCCAAGCTTTTTTGACAACAACCTGGCGTTTATTTCAATCCCGAGCTTTTGCGCTTCATCATCCATATTGAGTATGAGTAAAGTCTTTTTTCCCATCTCAAGAACTTCAAGCACCAGATACATACTTCTTTCAAAGTTTGTCTGATCCAGTACTACAGCTATCACATCCGGATCTTCCCTTATTATAAAATCCCTTGCGATTTTCTCATCAATTGAATTGGCAGTTAAGCTGTATGTACCAGGTAAATCTATTATTTCCACATTTTCCTTATCTGATTTGAGTATCCCAACCTTTTTTTCTACCGTAACTCCGGGCCAGTTTCCAACGTGCTGCCTCGATCCCGTCAACGCGTTGAAAAGAGATGTTTTTCCGCTGTTTGGATTTCCGCATAATGCAACTTTAAACATTTTTTACTCCTTAATATATAGTATAAACCACTCATAAATATCTACCAGTATCTATATTATAGGTATACCTTATATTACTTTATAGACTTAATTTTGTCAATGTGTTCCTGTTAAGAAAAAATGATCATTATATGTACATACAATCCAACAGAAAGTAAAATTCTCTAATAACACCTACTATAAAAATATACATTGCCATAATTATGTTTCATATTTATTCAACCTTCATCAGAATTATTCAGTATTTTCTTAAGTCACAACTGATAATGTTATAATCATACGAGGTGATAGCATGAATCGGGAAATATTGAAAGAAGTAATCGGAAATCTTTACGACAAACCACTTGATTTGGAAGTTAAAAATCTTTTTGTAAACAGATCAGAAGAACTGAAAGTGATGGACGATATTCTGACTTTTCAGCCTCAGGGAATTTACGGAATATGTGGTGAAACAGGAGTGGGGAAAACCAGTTTGCTTAAATATTTCGTTAATTCCGATATGAAAGCCTATTTTATTCCAATTTCTGAAAAGGACTCCAAAGAAAGTATAATAGCAGATTTAATCTTCAAGTTGTCAACATTCGTTTCCAGGGAAAACCTCATAGGTTTAAGCGATGAAGCAGAGAAAATCAGAAAATGGATAATAACCGAAACACAGACATCGAATACATTTTCCGGGGGTTTCAGCAGTCTGGTATCGGCAAACGCATCGCGTTCATCCTCAGAATCCAGGAGATTCAACCTGTTTGAAGCCAAAGAACTTCTTGATAATCTGACAAAATTAATCAGAAAAAAACATGGCCGGTTTTTACTTATCATCGACGAACTCGATAAGGAAAAAAAGGAAGAAGTGCTGCTTATTGTCGATTCACTGAAAGAGATACTTTTCTTCGATGATATGATAACAGTCGTTTCATTGCCATTTTCAATTTACAGGGAATATGCGAAAGACATAATGAGATGGAATGAAGTGGGAAATCTGGAAAACATATTCAAAGACATGATTTTCGTTCAACCTTTCTCTGAAGAAAACATAAAAGAAATGCTGATGAAGAGAATACATAATTACCCTGATTTGATACCGAACGACGTTTATCCCGAAATATACAGGTTTTCCGATGGAAATCCCCGTGATGCCCTGGCTATAACCCGTGAAATACTTCTCGATAACAGAGATGATTCAATCACACGAGACAACGCCATAAAAACTATGAAAAACAAAGTTTTAAAATTAATCGAATCTTCCAAATCATTCACAGATATGCAGCAGGAACTCCTGGAACTCATTGCAAAAAAACCCATGGAACGTTCTGCAATTGTGAGAAAAGCGGTAAACCTGAAAAAACAAACCGTTTACACCTTCATAAACAGATTTATTCAGGAAGGTATTTTAACCGAAAAAAACGGCGTTATATCCATAACAGGCCGACTTTACTATTATTTTTTATAAAATCATATTCTGGAGAACAATCAATATTCATTTATTCCTTTGAAGTGATTTCAGATATTCTTTTGACGGGATTCCATTCTGTTTCATCATAACTGGAAATATCTTTCTGTTGAAAACATGTTTTATTCTTTCATACTGTCTTGGAATGGTATTGACTGGGATTTCATCTATAGAAAAATATCCGATTTCATCTGCCTCATCATTCAAAGTCAGTTCTCCTCCTGTTTTTTCACACAAGAAATTGAAAACAATATCATTACTGTTTTCTTTGGTATAGATACCCGTGAGTTTGATTATCCTGGCATTCAAACCAGTCTCTTCCCTGATTTCCCTTATCACAGCTTCCCAGGGAGATTCATTTTCTTCAACTCTGCCACCTGGTAAATTCCATAAATCCATATCCGTTCGATGACATAAAAGCACTTTTCTTTCTTCATTTAAAATTACACCGAAGGCACCAATCGTGAACATATCTCACCTCGAATTCATATTATTATTCAGTATTCCACTGAATTAGACAGCATTTTCTCAGGTCACAACAATGAAATTATTTAATAAACATGATTTTATCAATATATGGTTCTAAAATACTGTCAATACGTTTCCTTTTTTCCCCGTAATCCCTGCTCCATCTGTACATGGAAGTAAGCATACCCAAAGTTGGCTTATAGCTGCACTTTTCCATACCGAGGTTTTGAAACACCCATCTTTTGAATATCCTTATCTTTCGTCTCACAGAGCCGGTTTCAAACAACAGGATTTTTTCACATCTTTCAAACCCTTCATAAAAACAATCTCTGTAAACACCTTCTATAATCCAATTATCCGAATTAATTATTTTCGAAAAGATATGTTCAATCTCCTCAGGAGTTCTTCTTCTGTCTCCATGAGGATTCCTTTCATGCACTACATTATCAAGCTCATAATACGGAATGTTCATTTCCTTTGACAGCTTTCGGGCTAAAGTACTCTTACCACTGGCAACAGGCCCGATTATGTATATTTTTTTATTCAATATCGAATACCTCTGAGTAAAAGAATAATCGAGAATCGATTATAACATTATACTTTTTTAATATTGTAAGATGATATAATAAACAAACATCGAACATGGAGGTGTAATGTGCCTATTCCCAGTTATGAGCAGCTTATGTTGCCATTATTAAAAATAATTTCAGATGGAGGCATTTACGGATATAAATACTGTGAGGGAAAATTATCGGAATTTTTTGATTTATCAACTGATGAAATTAACGAGACTTTGAAAAGCGGAACAAGAGTCATTTATGACCGTCTTAATTGGGCAAACACCTATTTGAGAAATGCAGGATTAACCGAATCCATATCAAGAGGAAAGTTTAAAATTACCGAAACCGGTAAAACTGTTTTAAGTGAGAAACCCTCAGAATTAAATTATAAGTATCTATTGAAATTTGAATCATTTGTAGATTATTTAGAAAGGGCTAAAAATAGCAGAAAAAACAAAAAATTTTTCGACAGAAATTCATCAAAGAATACAGACATTAAAGAAAAATCACCTCTGGAAAAAATCGAAGAATCGTATGCAGAAATAAATTCGGAGCTAGAAAATGAAATACTGAAATATTTAAAAAAAGTTGATTTTTATAGGTTTGAAATCATAGTTTTGGACTTGTTGATTAAAATGGGATACGGAGGCTCAAGGGAAGATGCTAAACAGGCAACGAAAAAAAGCAACGATGAGGGTATAGACGGAATAATCAATGAAGACAGATTAGGACTTGACAGGATTTACATACAGGCGAAACGCTGGAAAGATAATTCTGTTGGAAGACCAGAAGTTCAAAGTTTCGCTGGAGCACTTATGGGTAACGGTTTAAAAAAGGGGATTTTCATCACTACATCAAACTTTTCAAAAGCGGCTAAAGGCTACGTTGCTTCACTCAAAGATATTAAAATAATTTTAATTGATGGTTATCTGTTAGCAAAATATATGATTGAATTCAATGTAGGAGTATCCGCAGAAACCACATACGAGATAAAAAGAATAGATACCGATTATTTTTCAGAAGATTAAATTAATACCAATATTAGATTTTGGAGTGTGAATTACATGCATGAAAACCTCGTGACAATTTCCGGATACGCAAGTTCAATTTTGCTATGTGGTTTATCTGTGTACTACTTTCTTCTGATGCTCGGCCTTCCATTCGCCAAGGCTTCATGGGGAGGCAAATACACAGTTCTTCCCAAAAAACTGAGAATTTCCAGCGGTGTTTCCATACTCATAATGCTGATGGCCGTATACGTTTTTCTGAGTAAAAGTGGAATAATTGCCGGAATATCGAGTGATTTCACCTTGAATTTGATGTCCTGGATTTTTACAGTTTACTTTGCATTCAACGTTTTCACGAATATGCTTTCAAAAAGCAAAGTTGAAAAAATCCTGATGGGAATACTCTCAGCCGTATTATTCGCTTCCGGACTTTTCATATCACTCTGGGGTTAATCTCCATTTAAAAGAAAACGGAACGTATAAAACGTTCCGTTTCAAATAATTATCAAAATGACAAATTTCAGGGAAGCACCTCTCCCCTCGAAGTTATGTATAGTTCATACCACTCTTTTCTGCTGAGATTTATCTCTTCCGCATCCGCTAATTCCCTGATTCTTGTCGGATTTGTCGTACCTATTACCGGTCTTATTCCTGCAGGGTGCTTGAGAAGGAATGCGACTACTACAGATGATGGAGTGGTATTTTTATGTTCAGCTATCTTATAAACGAGTTTTTTAGTGTTGATAATCGTTTCAGATACGTTTTCTTCAAGTTCCCTTCCTGAATAAATTCCCCTTGCCACAGGACTCCATGCCTGAATTTCTATATCCCTGTCCATCATGTACTCCATCAGTCCCGGAGTAAAACTCGATTTGAAACCCTCGTCGTTGTTAACGCCAATTGTGGCATCTACCCAGTCGAGCCTTTTAAGGCTCAACTCCAGTTGATTTGCAAAAATTCTCCTGCCAATTGCATTTTCTATAAATTCAATCTGATACTGATTCATATTAGAAACGCCTATTTTTCTTATCATTCCATTGTCAAAAAGATAATCGAAGGCTTTCTTAAGTTCCCTTCTGTCCATCAACGGATCCGGCCTGTGAAGCAGGAGGCTGTCGAGATAATCGGTATTCAACCTCTTAAGTGATTTTTTTACAATTCCCACAATATGGTCATCAGAAAAATCATAACGGCCTATTCCATCGGTATGTTTTAAAAATATACCTGCTTTTGACTGTATTTTCAATTTACTTCGCAGAGTTCTGTCATTTTTACATACTTCCCCGAACACCTCTTCCGATTTTCCATTCTGGTATATATCGGCAAAATCGAAGAAATTTATCCCGATTTCAACAGCTGCATAAAAAGCTTCCTCTGCCTGTTTTACAGCGATAGGAGCAACAGTTTCATTTTTCCATCCGCCACCCAGTCCCATCGCACCATAAATCATTCTGCTTTGTTTCATTTTATTACCTCCTGAAATAGTAGGTTTTCTCAAAAAATAAAACAGTTGATATCATATTATATAACGCAGCAATAAGTATAATAATTCTGATTATTAATTTACCTGGCACACATTCCGGATTGCTTTTTTATAATCATAAAAAGCCTTATTATTGAATAGCTGAAAAACGCTGTAAAAAAAGCTCCTATAAAAATAAGGGTAATCCCAAAAACACTGTTAATCGAATCCATAAATACAGACATCATTATTATCATGTTTATCAAAGGCAGCATACATAAAAATAACGTTCTTATCAGGGCCTTGTACTTCAGAATCCTGGAACTTCTGTCAGTAAATATTTCAGCAGTAGTATTATGTTCATTTCTGTTCATAAAATAATGCCAGTTTGCAAAACTGCTGATATGTTCCCAACCCATGTCTTTAAATAATTTTCTGTATTCATAGAAATCTTTTTCATTTAAAATCTGATAGTCAAAATCGTATATTATATTCTGCGCTTCCCCTTTAAGGAAATGATAAGTATAGGGTTCCACTTTTTCAAGAATCCAGCCTTCTTTTGACATTTTATTCAGCCATTTTCTCTCCCGCTCACAATTCCATGGAAAAAAGATTTTATGGCAAATTCGCTTTTCATTCATTTTCACACCTCGTCATTCAGAATTTTTTCGGCATTACCCAAAATTTCTCTGAGCCTTCCAACTTCGTATTCCACTAGTTCACGGCCAAACTCACTTATTACATACATTTTCTTTCTTCCAGAGTCGGAATTTTCAACAGGATTTATGAGACTGTTTTTCTGTAAATTCGAAAGGGCTCCATACATAGTCCCAGGTCCCAGTTTCAGTCTCCCATCACTCATATTTTCAACTTTCTGCATTATTCCGTAACCATGAGATGGTTTGTATAAAGATATAAGAATGTAAAACATACTCTCTGTCAGTGGAGATAATTCGGATACTTTCTTCACACTCAAAACTATTCACCTCTTAACTTTTATTACGCATCACGATATATCGTAATACGATACATCTATACACGATATAATATCAGAATATATTCTTTTTGTCAAAAGTAAAAAAATATAATAGTTCAAATCATTTCGTGTATTCAAAAACAAAAAGGAATAAAATTGGCATTAACCTGCTATTTTATTTTAAAATAAATCGATAATTAAATAAATTGAAAATATTAAATTAATTTTTATATTTTTATTACCTATGGAGGAAAATATGAAAAGAATAATGGACTATCTGTTGAAAAAGAAACTCATAATAATATATTGGGCTTTATTAATAACAATCACACTTATTTTCAGGTTCTGGCTGCATGATTCAAGGTATCTCGCAATAGAGTTGCTGAGAACAGATTTTTATGACAAGGAGACAATATACACTTTTACCACCACACTTTTCCAGTCACTGATAACGATCACCAGCCTCCCGATTGCATTCATGACAATTCTTACCGCTTTTTACAAAAAGAAGTCTTATGGGGTTTCTGTTGTGAAATTCGTCTGGCAGGGGCCAATTGCAAGGATTGCAGACCTGGAATCTCTAGTATTTCTTTGTTTCTCAAATGTTTTCATTTCATATGTTTGCCTGGCGTATAACTTTTTCACAGGCCTTGTAAGCTCATTTTTATTTTCAGTTATTTTTATAACTCTCATGGCGGGCCATCTGGTTAAATCATTCATATATCCGGAACAAATTGATGTCAAGATAAAGGCAAGTTTAAATGACAATTTGATAATGGCTTTAAACAAAGGAATGGAAGCAGAGGGTATTCCTGATTTTGTGATAAATCTCTTTTCACATACAAAGGAATGTATATTTTCCAACGATTTGATAACACTTCAGAAGAATTTCCACATAATAAAAGAACATTTTTCCATATTGCTCGCTGAGGAAAAAGATAAGGAAAACTCCATATTATTCCTGAATTATTACAGTTGCATAGAAGGCCTGATAGAAGAAATAGTTTCTTCAAAACACATATTAGAGGGAATAAATTATTCCCGGGAGATTATGGATTTAATCTTAAAAAACAAAAATACTTGCATAAATCAAGATGGGCAATTTAATTATTTAAATCAGCTGGAAAAAAGATTTTATTCTTTAATAGAGAACCTCGATATTAAACTTGACAATTACAAAATATTTTTTAAAAACACTCATAAAACCAGGGATGTGGATGAAGAAAAAACAGATTCCACCGTTAAAACTCCTCAGGAATGATTTTATTTTACAAAAAGCGGAGATTCTATACGGAGAAGTTCTTTTTTAAGGTCAATTCCCGCTGAAAAGCCTGTCAGCTTACCATTTTTACCGATAACCCTATGGCACGGAATCGCAATTATTATGGGATTCTTTCCAACCGCCATACCTACAGCTCTTGACGCTTTTTCATTACCTATATTTCTGGCTATTTCTCCATACGATGTAGTTTGACCGTAGGGGATTTTCAGTAATTCCCGCCACACTTCTTTCTGAAACTCAGTTCCTTCGGGAGAAATATCAAAAGTAAATTCCTTCCGCTCACCTTTAAAATATTCTGTAAACTGCCTCTTAGCTTCGACAATTTCAGGTCTTTCTTCGTTTATTGAATTCTCACATGGGTTGTAATCTTCGTGATCAATGTACTCAATCTTTTTTATACTTTTCCCGTCTGAGAAAAATACGTAATTACCATTAACGGTTTTCAGTATGTCGAAATACATTTTCCACCTCATTTCTAAACAAGGCCTTTTATAAGGCCTTTCATACAATTCCTGAATTTCATCTGATAATCTTCGATTTCATAAATTGATGCCAGAATCGGTACAAAAGATTTATACACAACAGATGAAATCACATCGCTCATTTCCGAAAGACCTTTTGGCAAATCGGAGACATTCTTAAAAATCTTCCTGTAAAGTTCAATATATTCATGATGAAGTTTTTTCAGCCTTTCACTTTCCTCAAAACTGACGGAATACAACAGATAAAGATTCCTTCCAAATTCACCCCACAATTCAAGGCATAAATCAAAAACATCATTCAGAATTATTTTATTTTTTTTCTCAATCAGCTTAAGTACACAAATTCCATTTGACAATATAGGGCCTGCACTTTCATAAATCAATTCTTCCTTTGTTTTAAAATGATTGAAAACCGTACGCCTTGCTAAATCAGCCCTGTTGGCAATATCATCAAAAGTGACATTCCCGGATCTTTTCTCGATAAAAAGTTCTATTGCCGTATCCAATATCAGTTTTTTTGTATTTTTCTTTCTTTTTACAGTCCTGCTTTCCATTTCGACAACCTCCGTAAATAATTTTACCATTTTAAAAATATTTATGAGCAGATTTGACAATTTGCGCTTATTGGTATAAAATTGCACTAATTAGTGCAATTTTATTTTTTCTGGAGGTTATATATGGAATTCAAAGAAATTGGTGAAATGATATTCGATATTGCATATACGGGCATAATATGGTGTATAGCCATAAACATGCTATCAAGCATAAACAGAAGAAGTAGCAATTTTAAATTACAGAAATCTGTGTCACTGGCTTTCACATTCCTCGCAATTGGAGATACCGGGCATGTAATTTCAAGGGTGATTGCCTATTTAAATGGCGGAACGGACTTTTCCATTAATTTTTCAGGGGGAAATTTTGCCGTAGTTGGTTTTGGAAGGATAACCACTTCAATAACCGTAACTCTATTCTATTTTCTCATGTTGGAAATCTGGAGGCACAGATTCGATAAACCAATTGATTTTAAATACGTTTTATTGCAGATTACAGGTTTATCAAGATTTGTACTCCTTCTTTTCCCCCAGAACAAATGGGGTGATGTGGTATCTCCGCATGACTGGTCAATAGTGAGAAACATTCCGCTTTTCGTAGTTGGATTGCTTGTTATATTTCTCTTCATGCATTCTTCATTGAAATCAGAAAAATCCGGAAAGATTGATAATGTCTTCTTAAAAGCGGCAATAGCCATAATAATTTCTTTTGCATTTTATACACCGGTTATACTGTTCGTAAATACAATTCCGGAAATAGGATTTCTCATGATACCCAAAACACTGGCATACCTGTACCTGGCATTGCTTTTCAGAAAAAACCTTTTTATTAAGGAAAAGAAATCTGGCTTCTTACAGCGGTAATATGAAAATGCAAATTAAATTTCGTACTTTAAAATCGTTTTATTTAAAAGGATAAAAAGAAACAGCTTTGCCATCAAGCAAAGCTGTTTCTTTCAACAAATCAAATAATATCTTCAAAAACCCAAAATAATATTTGTTTAATTCATTTCGAACAGTAAATTTCTATAGCCTTATACACGAATTCCGGCATACTTTCATGCACTTTTCTGAAATTCACGGCAAACTCTTCATTGTCCCTGTATAAATGAGCCATTCCCATAAATACATCTTTCGGACAGTCAAAAATCTGATTTAAGAATTTATGCCATATTTCTATCTGGGTCTGGATTTCATGAGATTCATGCCCTTTATCCATATTGTCTCTGATGGAATTCAGCCAGTCTATGAATTGTTTTTGCATAACACTATAATAATCCTTTCCATATATTCTCTCAACATTCTCAATTGACTTTTCAATAACAGCTTCACCGTATTCTTTTTTTGCCCTTCTGGTGTATTCTTTGATTTTTTCATCGCTGAGTTCTTCAAAATATTCCCTGTTATCCATAATCAATTCCCCTTCCATACTTCCAATTGTTTTATCGATAAGTTTTATTATTTTTTCCAGTCTTTCCTTCTTCATCATTAAAAGTTCTTTCTGTTTGATAAGTGATTTCTTTACGGAATAACCCGGTTTCTTAACTATTTCAGTTATTTCTTCAAGTTTATATCCAAGTTCTCTGAAAAAAAGTATTTGCTGAAGTTCAATTATTTTAGTATCATCATAATACCTGTATCCGTTACCCTTGACTTTTGTAGGAACAAACAAACCTATTTCATGATAAAAATGCAAAGTCCTGATACTTATTCCCGAGATTTCGGAAAGTTTTTTCACCGTATACATATTTCCCACTCCTGTTTTGTGATCACGTTTTGATTATATACTATAACGTTACGTCAGAGTCAAGTTGTCGTATAAAAAAACAATTTTATTATGGATTTTCACAGAATAAACATGTATAATACATTTGTTAAATAAAACACTATCTTATAAAAATATTCGGAAAATTTAGTTATAAAAACCATCATGACCACCTGAAGGTGGCATATGGTTCCTGTAGTATCTTTAAGTCCGTTAGTGAAAAAATTCTCATATTTTATTTACCATTTTGGGAGGTATTTAACGATGGATGAAAGAAGAATAAAGGAAACCGCTCCATGTGGGATATCCTGTTACACATGTTCCGCTTATAAAAACGGAGTTATAAAGGAATGTGCCTGCACTCTTTCAAAAAGTCTTGAGGGTTTTGATAAATTCGCCGAAAAATTCTCTTCAATGAACCCTGAACTAAGCAATTTCGAAGAATTCAAGAATGTTCTTTCACATTTTTCTTCAGGTAACTGTGAAGGCTGCAGAAACAGGCTCGAAGATGTGCCATACTGTGCCATCCCTTCATGTATAAGGGAAAAAGGAATAGAGTTCTGTTCCGAATGCAAAGAATTCCCTTGTACAAAATCAGGACTGTTCGGAGAATTGAAAGATACCTGGCTGAAAAACACAAGAAAAATGAAAGAATTGGGAAAAGAAGAATATTTGTACGAAATAGAAGCGGAACCTCATTACAAATAAAAGAAGTTACAAAATTTATAAAACAAAATTGCCTGCGTGTTATAATACGTAGGCTTTTTTAATTGTTATCTCCTTCTCAATACAATTACTGTCATCGAATACCTGCAGCAGACTGTTTATTAAAAGGCAAAAATAAATACTAAATGAGGTGAATGGTATCATGCTTTGTGTTGAAAATATCCATAAGAGTTATACTCCAAATGTCCCGAACAGCAACGTACTCGATGATATTTCGTTTAAAATCGAAAAAGGTGAGATATTCAGCATCCTTGGAAAAAACGGTGCTGGAAAATCCACTTTGATAAAGATAATGACAACCCTTTTAAAAACAGACAGGGGAAGGATATCTTTCAACGACAAATGCATTGAAAGCAACCTTAACAGGTACAAAGAAAGAATAGGCGTGGTTTTCGAAAGAAGTGACAACCTTTACGACTATTTGAATATCACCGATAATTTGCTGTATTTCGGTGGTCTTATGGGAATGAGCAGTAAAATGATACTGAAACGTGCTGAGCATTTAATGAAGAAATTCGATTTGTTTGAGCACAGGAATAAATTACTCGCACAGTTTTCACAGGGTATGAGACAGAAATCTTCCATAATTATGGCTATGATCAACAAGCCTGAAATTCTTTTTCTCGACGAACCCACTCTGGGACTGGATATAATATCAAAGAGGAAAATAATTAAGGAAATCCGGTCTTTAGCAAGGGAAGAAAAGATATCAGTTGTTCTCACCTCACATCAACTTGATGTTGTCGAGCAGGTTGCAGACAGAGTTATGATTTTATCAAACCATAAAATAGCCTTCATGGGGCCCGTTATGAAACTCAAACAAAAACATTCGCAGAATAAATACGTGATAAAGATAAAAAAGGAAAACTATACAGTTGATGATTTGAAATTCACATTTGCCTCTAACGTGAGTGAAAATCATGAATGTTTTGTACTGGATATTCTCGAAACGGAGAAATTCAATTTGAATTCTTTGTTATCCGATCTGATGAAAAAGAGTTTCACAATCGAGAGTTTTTCCAGGGAGTTGAATTCACTGGAAGATATAATGATCGAATATCTGGAGGATAAAAATGCTTAGATTAATCAGAGTTTTCAAAGCTGAATTCATAAAATACTTCAACGAAGTCAAATCGTACTATCCGGATCATATAGTAAATATTGCGGTCACATACATTTTCTTCGCCGCCTTTTTTCTGGGATTTGGAAAGGATAGTATTCACAGTGACAGCTATTACATAGGATTCATCTGCTGGTTTTTCACCAATACGATAATAAGTGAGGCTTCGGTATCTATATCTTTTGAAAAGCAGGTCGGTACTTTTTCTCAGTTACTCATAAAACCAGTTCCAATCGAATTGATTTTGAGTATCAGGACTTTCGTATGGTTTCTGGTATCACTTATTGAAGCAATAGTACTGCTATTTTTGGTAAAACTGACTTTACCCATAAACATTCTTTTTGATCCTGCTGTTATTCCGGTTATACTTGTAACTCTTGCGGGAGTATGGGGGCTTGGTTTCTTACTTGCCGGACTGACAATAGTTTTCACCAAAACAGCTTCCTTCGATTCGATAATATCTTATGCTCTTTTATTCTTCACTGGCTCCATTGTGGAAATCGGTAAACTTCCCGAATTCATGCAGAATTTGACATATTTCGTTCCACTCGCCCACGGAATAAAATTATCCAAGAATGTAATCGACAAAATCCCCATTGGTATGGATGAATTTGCCATTTTGATAGTAAACAGTCTGTTTTATCTGATAATCGGCCTGGTATTCTTTAAACTGGCTTATGAAAAATCCAGGAAACTGGGCATAATAACTCATTATTGATAATTGCTGCAAAAAAAGGGGACACGCTTTATAAAAGCATGTCTCCTTTTTTTATAAAAACAAATAAAACCAAACAACAAATCAATTTATATTCTTAAACAACTATTAACCTAAACGCGCTATAATTTTAATGTTATTTTTAACCAGTATTCCTCGAGTAATATTTTTCAAAATTCACTATTAAAGACCAATTAAGTATCCCACTTAACAGAGGTGATTAAATGAAAAAAAGAATCTACATCGGTATTGGTTTATCTTTGGCAATAACATTGCTTTTTTTTCTCGTTTCCTGTACTAACGGAATAATTATTATCGTAAGAGTTCCCTTTGAAGATCTCACAAAAGGTGCATTTTATAACGGCAGCCTTGCTTTCAATTCATCAGATGATTTGTTTTCTCAGTTAGATAAAGGAACAATCATTGGATTTCAGGACATAACCTACGGCTGGGAACAGGATGATGAAGATACTGAACATTTCCTCCCGATAATCCTGACTAGAAACTATGGCTATATCTATATACGGGATATAAGCGACGAAACACTCGTTTACGACTACCTGATTTACGGCCCGGATGGTGTGATTATCGAAAGGAAAGACAACGTCACATTAAATACAATACTGGGTGAAGCAGTATTCGCTTCAAAACGTGGCAACGGATTTCATGGAATCGTGTATCACAGAAACGTGATAACCAATCATCCGTCTATTGGGGATTCATGCCTTATTTCTTTCAAACATGAGACTCCTGACCAGTTGATTGGTGCTGTACCTGAAGAATACGAATATTCAGATACTTTCAAACGTGTAGTTTTCAGATTGCAGCAAACCGGAGATAATTTTGCCCCTCAATTTTCAAATGGCTTGGTTGCCCTCAGTAACACACAACCAAAATCCCTGGTAGTAAATTCGTCATTTTTATCGAGATACAAACCGGATGAAGGTGCAACCCCTACGGAAATCTCATTTTATAAAACAGAAAATCTTCCCGACTTTTATCAGGGAGATTTCATACTCGACGAATATTACGGCATGGTCAGAAAAGTCAATACAGTTGATACCAGCAACGATGGATATGTGATAATTCAGACTGCGACTTCAACCATGGAGGACGCCTTGGGAACAGTGGTCATAGATGTGGACGGTGATCTTGAACAGATTATAGAAAGATATGGCTCTCAGGCAGATAAGGATGCAATGGCAAGGGTTAAGAAAAACCTCATTGAGAAAGAATGGGATATAGAACTGTACAACGAACACAATATAAGCGCCGAAATTCAGAACAAGTTTGACCTGGATGTCGACTGCAGTATAAAATTTCATCTGAGCTGGAAGAGTTTTTCCTCAAACGGTAAATTGTCCTTCCCTATGAAATTCTCTTCTATTCTCGTAATAGAAGCACTTGCAGGATTCCAGAAAGATCATGAATATAAGCTTGCCGATCCCGGGATTTCCTTTTCCGTATGCGGAGTGCCTGTACGTGTGAGTGTTCCCGTTTATTTCTTTTACGACATAACGGCAGAAATTGCAAAACTCGATTTTGAATTCGGTCCTGAACTCGATATGGAATTGGGTTTCACATACGATATAGGGGCTAAAATCAAATTCAAATGGCATGTCATACCCGATGGAATTAAAAAATGGTCGCATGCACATGGCATATACAATCATTCGACAAAAATACACGGGCCGGATTTCACCGCGGAATTCAACCCATCTTTTGTACTCGATGTGGGATTTAAGACTTATCCGGGAATAACGATTGCCTGTGTGATAAGGCCACAGCTTGAAATACCTGTTGCCTTGAGTTTCACACTCGATAGAAAAGAACTGATTCTGGATTTTGTCACTTCGGGTGACATGGAGATAAAACTCGACTTGAAATTCTACAGCCATACATTCCATTTCGGAAGGGTCTTTCACTATTCCAAGGAATTGTACAGGCATATCTTCGATTGATAAGATTCATTATAGTTAAATATATAAGGGGCAGTTTTATCTGCTCCTTTATTTGTGTCTGTTATACCTTATTAAAATTGGTTTTATCCGTTAGAATTTACAAATTCCTCAAGTTTATCAATACCCTGTTTGAAATTCTTTCTGCCAAGTCCCAGCCTGAAATGATTCCAGTGTAACCCGAAAAGGGTATCGGGTAGAAGCAGTACACTTTTTTGTTTAACCAGAGAATCACAGAATTTTCCCACATCATATCTTTCATTCAGTTTTGGGAATGCCACCGATGATGCTTCTGAATTAAACCATTCGAATATATCTTCATGCCTGCTGAAGAACTCTTTCGCATATTTTATGTTGAATTCTATGAGATTTATGTTGTCATCAAGTATCTTTTCTCGATTTCTGAGTGCGATAATCGAAGCGATTTCTGATGGCGCACTCGAACAAATGGTAGTATAGTCTTTCATCGAATTCATTGTTTTCATTTCAGACTCACATCTTGAAACTATCCAACCAATTCTGAGTCCCGCAAGAGAAAAAGACTTCGACATTCCGAAAAGCGAAAAAGATTTTTCATACCTATCGGCAACTGACAGTATATCTTTATTTTTCATATCATCAAGGAACAGATGGTAATACATCTCATCGGATAATATATAAAGATCATTCTCGATGGCAACTGAAATTATTTCATCAAAGACTTTCTCCTGAGGCATATAACCCGTGGGATTGTGTGGAAAATTCACGATGAGCATTTTTGTGTTTGTTTTTATCATTTTTTTCAATTCATCGATATCGAAATACCAGTTGTTTCCATCTTTCCTGATATTCCAATACTCAACCTCACAGCCAATGCTTCTGGGTATTTCCTGCAGCGATTGATATGCCGGATTGACTACGACTATGTGATCATTTTTTTCGAGTACGGAATTCATTACCAGATACAGGCCCTCTTCTGGTGCACATACAGTTATGTCTTCAAAACCGCATTTAACATACATTTTTGCTATTTCTTCCCTTAACAGGTCATTACCTCTTGGCTGTGTATAACCGAGGTTCATGTTATTCCACATATATATCTCGTTTTCATCTGCCATTTCAAGTAATTCGTTGAGCTTCAACGCTTCACAATCTGATGAACAGAGCAGATACTCCGTATTGAATTCATATTTTGAAAAATACCTTTCCAGTTCAAATTGAGCTATTTTCATCAAAACCTCCCATGAATAATATTTTTAGCAATCTATTAAATTGAATTATTTTTGCATTTTAAGACATAAACATAGCTTTTATGCCGTCACATAACATCTGAACACCGAGAATCGCCAGTATAAGGCCCATGAGTTTTGAAAGAACATTCATAATCGACGGACTTATTGATTTTGAAACTTTATCGGCAAACAAAAACATAAAAAGCGTTATGAGCAAAATTGCTACAAAAGCTATTATCACTCCCATCACATGTGCAAAAGTCGGTGCATCCCCCGTAAAGTTCATAGAAGCTGCAATTGCACCCGGACCAGCAAGTAATGGAATAGCAATAGGTGTTATGGCTATATCAGATTTGGGAGAACCATCATCTTTTTCATTTTTAGCGGCAATATCTGAACTCTTTCCCTGAAGCAGATCATATCCGATTTTGGCCACTATAAAACCGCCGGCTATTTTAAAAGCCCCCATAGATATACCGAAAATATTGAAAATGACATGTCCGAAAAATATAAATGCCAAACCGATTATTAGCGCACTGATTACACTTTTTATAGCGGTTTTCTTTTTCAGATTTTCATCGTATGTTTCTGTTAAGGCCATGAAAATGGGTGTTATGGCAATTGGATTTACAATGGCAAAATAACTCATAAAAACCGTGATAAAAAACGACACATCTTTTGACATATTCTCCTCCTGTAATAGAAATATTTTTGAACACAATCATCTATTTCACTATTTTCAATTTACTGATGATGAACAATTTATTTATAAAATGTTATAATATACGTATAGAAATTGTTGATACTGAGATATAGAATTATAATAATATTATCTTCGTCTAATAACTAAACAATTTAAGGAGGTATGGTATGAAAAAAATAATTATAATTACTATTTTAACATTAATAGTATCCACTTTATTATTCTCTGGAGTATTACAGACAAAAAATGTAGATATAAACAGATATACTGGAAAATGGTATGAAATTGCAAGATTCGGACTTTTCTGGGAGAGAAATCTGGTGAATGTAACAGCTGAATATTCTATACGAGAAGACGGAAAAATAACAGTTGTCAATCAGGGATTTCTTAAGACGCCAGACGGCCTTAAAAGCTCGGTTAAAGGTATTGCCTGGATTCCGGATCCTGAAGATACGGGGAAATTAAAGGTACAGTTTTTCAGTTCTTTTTCTAGCGATTATTGGGTTGTTATTTTAGATGAAGAAAACTATGATTATGCTGTAGTTACTCAACCTTCCATGAATTTCCTATGGATTTTAAGCAGAAAACCTGAAATGTCAGATGAACTCAAAGATAAACTGCTTTCACAAATTAAAGAACTGGGATTTGATACAGATAAACTGGAATTCGTACCACAGGAATGGTAAAAATATCCGAAAAAGTGGTGAATTATAAAAATTCACCACTTTTTTATTTAAAGAATTTCTTTTTCACATTTTCACGCGAATAAACTTCCCCATGGGAAGGATACATGATTTCAACATCCGTATCGAGCACTTTTTTCAAACTGTTCTTCCAGATATCAACATCGTAAACGTAAATAGGATAGCCCGGATTCTTCTTTACCACAAAACTCATGAGTAAATCTCCGATAACCGCATAACCTTCATCCGAAATTACGGAAACAGATCCGGCAGTATGTCCGGGAGTATGTATTATTCTGGCATTAACCCCATAACTTTCGAGGTTAAAAGTATAGCCTTTCATGATTATATCGGCTACGTACCCATTTGGAATTCGTTTTTGCATGCCTCCAAACATTTTTAACATGGTTTTACCTTTAAAACCATAAGGCTTCGATGGAGCATTTTCACCTTTCTTCAGCCATTCCAAATCATTTTCGTGTATGAGAACCGGAGCTTTCAGTTTACAGTTCAATTCATCAATATTACCAAAATGATCTATATGGGCATGTGTAATGATTATTAAATCGATTTTTTCGGCTCCATTCTCCGAAAGAACTTTCATTATTCTATCATTCTGTCCTTTCATTCCCGCATCTATTAAAATATTACCATTATCACCTTTTATGAGGAAAACACTGTTCATAGCAAAACGTATGGGAATTATCATGATGAACCTCCAATTTTTTCAATTAAAAGGTAAAAGCATCCATTACCGTTGAAGCAGAATATATTTTTCCATGAGCCGGGTACCATTTCTTAAAATTCATATCTCTCATCTTCTTTATACTCCTGTTAAGTGAGCTGATATCATCAACCCATATTGGATAACCGGGTTTTGCCGGATTCATTATTTTCCCCATCAATAAATCCCCGATGATAATATGTTCCTCACCAACCGCGACACAAACCGATCCGGGAGTATGACCTGGAGTGTGTATTATTCTGGCATCGACACCGTATTCAGACAAATCATAGGTTTTGCCGCTAATCACAGTATCCGCTTGAATACCATCCACTTTTGAATTAATCCCATTGTTTTTAATAAAATTCAAAATAAATTTCCCAAATAAATTGCGTGCTTTGAAAGGTACATTTTCACCGGCTTTCATCGTCTCATGATCTTTTTTATGAATAATAATCTCTGCACCGGTTATTTTTTTCAATTCAGCAGCATTTCCATAATGATCATCATGGGCATGCGTTATTATTATAGCCTTCAGACTTTCTTTTTCGATTCCATTGTCTCTCATTACCGTGAATATTTTTTCGATATTTCCTTTTACACCGGTATCAACTATCACAGAATTTTCGTTTTTTATTATATAGGCATTTGCCATTTTCATCTCAACTGGAATTATTTCATTCTTCATATTACCTACCCTCCATGATTATTAACCATCATACAACATATTATGACGAATTCAATCACGTATAATTTTACTCCTGAAATATAAAAGTTACTCCTCATAATGTGCGCCAACATTACATTCTTGTAAATTGGGTTATTTACACCTTGAATAATGTCATCCAGAGTACAAGGAACATGATATGAATAAGGAAATCTTAATTCAAGTTTGGCTATGAAATTACAAACAAGGGAAGGTAACGGTTGAGTTTCGCTGTTTGAGCGTAGCGAGTTCGAAACTCGTGAAGTGCCCGGTTTGTAAATTTCACCAAATTTGATTATAATTGACGTTTCATATCTTGTTCTATAGCGTGTATATATCTATTTATAACCCTTCTGGCGCCTTAACCGCTACATACCTACATACGCGCACATTATGAGTTACTCCCATTGAAAATAAAAAAATATGAATCACATAGTGATTCATATTTTTTTATTTTCAACTTATAAAGGTGGTTTTTGATTAAATTAATGTCAGAGTTTTACCCATTCATTATTTTTACTGCTTTCATAGGCTCCAAGTGCAACTCTCAGAGATTGAAGGCCATCATTTCCTGTTGTAAATGGGTCTCTGTTTTCGGTAATAGACTCTACAAAATCCTTAACAAGGTAATAATCAAAATTATCTCCATAATTTTCCCATTTAATTCCATTATCGTTGGAATACACCTCTATTTTCGCATCGAAAGCATCTAAATAAATTGTGCCTTTTGTACCGACAATTCTTATTGTGACATCTCCCCAGTAAGGATGTGCCTTTGGCCTTGACCAGCTAGAATCGAGAGTCATGAATGCCCCATTGCTGAGTTTCATAAACAAAACTCCACAATCCTCGGTGGGTATATCGTAAATGAATTTATCCATCTGACAGTTCACTTCGCTGATTTCTACTCCCAACATCCATCTGACAACATCTACAACGTGAACGGTATGGTCTATTACGGCACCACCACCGCTTTTGTCAGGTTGTACAAACCAGCCTCCCGGCATTCTGCCGTGATTCGTTGAAGAAATGGCAATTATCTTTCCGAGGGCTCCTGAATCTATAACCTGTTTTGCCTTGCGTACAGCCGGAACGTATCTGACTGGAAAAGCCATCTGAAATATTACATTTTTTTCTTCGCAAATCCTTATCATTTCATTCGCATCTTCTTCATTAGTGGCTATGGGTTTTTCACACAATACATGTTTGCCTTTTCCCGCCGCCATTTCGGTATATTTCCTGTGCAGGGAATTCTCCGAGGCGATAACAACCGCATCACAACTTTCAATCAACGTTTCTGAATTTTCAAAAAAGGTAATATCCAATGCAGTTGAAGCATCTTTACCTTTTTTTAAATCATGATCGTATACTCCGGTAACTTCAACCCCTTCAATATTTTTCAATTGCCTGACATAACTGTAGCCATGCATATGAGCTATTCCTAAAATCCCTATCTTAACCATTCATATTCAGCTCCTTCATATAAACAATTCTTCCCTCTTCAGCTGAGATATTTGCCGCTTGTGCTATCCTGAGTGTTTCCATTCCTTCATTCCCACTTACGGGAACTTCTGTCGAATTGTTGAGAGCATCTATAAAACCTGCAAGCTCCAATGCATATGGATTCACATCCGTAGCGTTAACCGAAAGGTATTTCTGAACCTCTGTATCAGAATAAAACTTAAAGGTAGAACTCTTCTCAGAATCGTAATTAATCATTCCATTTTTTCCGTATATTTCGAATGAAGTTTTAAATCCCACCGGAACAGTTGAAGGCTGCGCCCATGATCCTTCTATATGTGCGATAGCTCCATTTTTAAACCTGAGTACCACCATAGAATGGTCAAAATTATCCAGGCATTTATTAACACTCAGTTTTGCACTATTCGCATTGACATATTCCACTTCTCCAAAAATCTGTCTCGCATAATCTATGTCGTGAATGGATAAATCCACTATAACTCCCCCGCTAAGTTCAATGGCGTTGAACCAGTTTGATTCTCCATGCATGGGGAATACGCCTCCACGATATAATCTCGCCATAACGGGTTTTCCAATTTCACCAGATTGAACCAGTTCAAGATTCTTCACATATTCCGGAAAAAAGCGCGTTACATGCCCTATTCCCAGTTTTACTCCCTGATATTTACAAATATTTATCATTTCAATTGCATCAGTATATTTAATTGCTATTGGTTTTTCACAAAATATATTTTTCCCATTTTTCGCAGCTTCAATTACCATATCCTTATGTTTGTACGTAGGTGTACATATATCCACCATGGTTATTTCACTATCGTTTAAAACCTCTTCAAATGTGGCAATTCTGGTATTCCCAAGAATAGCAGAACAGTTTTCCGCCTTTTCTTTTATGGGATCACTCACATATTTCACTTCTAAACCTTTTTCTTTTAGCAAAGAATATGCGCCGGAATGAACTCTGCCCATCATTCCACATCCTATTAACGCTATTTTCTGCATCGACTTACCTCCTCAATCTCAATCCAATTCGATTATATCGTTGTCATTTATTTCTAAAACATCTGCCACTTCATATATGTATTTTCTATGTGCTGGCATCTGTTCAACCGTATGTGCATCACTACCGAATGAAAATTTCACACCATTTTCCTTCATCAGTTTTATTACTTCAATTCTTGGAGAATTTGTCGCTCCGTGTATTTCAAGAGCTATTTCATTCTCTTTCATATACTTTGCTATTTTCGAATACCAATCCATATCAAAATATTTTTCAGCTATTTCTTTTTCTATTTTCCGCCTCTGTTCAAAAGTAGTTTCACCATATCCATCAAATTTTATCGGCAGATATCCTTCAACATGCCCGAGTATTTCAAAATCACAGTTTTTCACGGCATTTTCAACCATATCCCTGTATTTTTTCCAATATTCACTTTCATCAAAGGAAGAATCCAGAGGAACTTTATGCACACTCGCTATGGTATAATCCCTCTCAATTACATTTATAGGGATCAACAATCCGGTTTCTCCAATACCCGTTTCAATACCTCTGTAAAATTTCAATCCCTCTCTATTTGCTGTTTCTTTGATCTTCTCAAATTCTGCCGTATATTCCTCTGCAGAAACCCTCACCGAATTTCCGGCATTTGTCTCAAAATGATCTGTTATTCCAAATTTCTTCAGATCCAAAGATTTTGCCATATGCAGCATTTCTTCCATGCTGTTCTGACCATCAGACAGCTTTGTATGCATATGGTAATCAAATTTGTAACTCAAACTCAAAACCCTTTCATCTCCTTTTAGTCTTTCCATCGAAGTTACCTTCGTCATAACCGATATCAAGATAATCAAGGCATGTTGGCACCACATCTGTCAGATTTGCTTTTTCATTTTCCGTATATTCGACACCGTGCCCCCAGAAACAAATGGTCGAATCCAGTTCATTTTCCGTTCCATGATAACCGAAGTTATTTACATCAAGTATCGCCTGCGGAACATCTGTATACCCTCTTTTCATGAAAAACGAAATATCGGCGTAATTCTCGTTTCCAAGTTCTTTCATATCATACTTATTGTATATTTTTTCGATATCTTTTTCATTTCCCAAAAGCTCCAATATGTTGTCATTTTGCTTTCTCGCCTTATCCGTGTTGAAGAGTATCGAAACAGTAGGGTATTTAAGTATCACACAATCGAGTTCATCCGATACCTTATCTCCCACATTACAGATTCTGGCATTTAAACCAAGACCGTTCAGTGACTCAATTAAATTAAAATCCGAATGTCTGTCCGCCAGACTCATTGAATGGTCTGAAGTGAGTACGAACAGAAAGTCTCCCCAGTATTTTTTTAAAAAAGTTATCAAACGTTCGAGTTCATTATCCACTTTCTCTATTTCGGAAACAGTCTTTTTGGAAAGCGGGCCGGTTTTGTGCCCAAAATGATCAACAGCCTGATATATTGTAAAAACCGAATCGAATTTTCCATGTTTTAAACTCTCTATTATCGTATCCGTGTTGAGTTCTGATTTTGAGCCATCTATCTGATGATATTCATCGACTCTTCCTTCAAGCATGAAATGCTGTACTGAAAGTGATCTGTAATCCTCTTCTCTGAGGTATTCAGAAATAGTTTTCACTTTAAGATCACGAAGTTTTCCTTTTATTTCCTTATCATCCCTGTCAAATCTTGAATTACAGTTTATTCCGTGCCTGTAAGGCAAACATCCGGTAAGAATCGTACTCATCATGGGAGTTGTCAGAGTGGGAAAACAGGATGAAGCCTCTTCCATATTGTTGCCACTTTCTTTTATGAAATCAAGAAACGGTGTGTTGGCATCCGAAGTCATTTTACGTCCAAGGGCATCCACCGATACGAACAGTAATGGTATTTTATTCAAAATCCACCTCTATTTCACATACAACCGGCAAATGGTCGGAAGCCATGCTTTCTTTTGTGTATATTTCAACTGGTTTTATTCCTTTGCTGACAAGTATGTAATCAATCTGAGCTCCCGGATCATCGGCCGGGAAAGTGTATAAATCTTTTTCAATAAAATGATTGGCGGATTTGAAGTCATCAAACAATCCTTTTACTGCAAACTCAAGTTCACCGTATTCGAGATTGAAATCCCCGGCTATCACTGAAGGAATACCATACTCCAGATATTTATCGTATATTGCACCAAGCTCTTTCTGTATTTCCTGAAATCCGCCGAGTCCAAGATGTGTACCGTAAACATCCAACAGCTGTCCTTCGACTTCAACCCTTACCCTTACGCATCCTCTTGTAACGGCTTTCATCCATTTCGGCTGTGGAAGGTCAAATGTTTCACTTTCCATTATTTCATATTTACTTAGCACGGCATTGCCATAATCTTTTCTGCCTTCCGTTGCCCCGAAAACATATTTCATTCCAAGCTCTTTGGCAATATATTTAGCCTGAAAAACACCCAATGAGCGTAAATTACCTTCATCAACTTCATTAAGTATCAGAACATCAGGGGATATTTCCGATATAACCTTAACCACTCTATTTAAGTCCTGTACTTTATCAGCTCCATAGGCATGCCTTATGTTATAAGTCATTATTTTCATCTTTCCCATCTCTCCCCCACTTAAAACAGTTATCATGATAAATAAAAGACAGATTCCACTTATAATAAACTTATTCTTAAAACAAGGATTCAGATAACTTCCTTTATTCATTTTAATCCCCTTCCTTTTCCAAGAACAATCCTTTTATTTTAGGGAACAGTTCTTCAATATGAAAAATACCGTTAAATGATTCCGAACCATTTCCTCTCACGAGAACAGGCACATAACTTCCGGTGTGATCGCTGCTCCCCCATTGAAATGAAATATTGCTGCCGTCAGGATATCCGCTGTTAATGCAAATACCACCGGTTTCATGATCACTGAGTACAATTAAAAGTGTTTCATCAGTCGGATACTTTTCCAGTAAAAAACCGAGTACCTTCTGGAATTCGAGGAGTTCAGCCATTACGGATTCATCGGAATTTATATGACATGCATCATCAACTCTGCCGCATTCGATCATGGCGAAAAGATTTCCGTCATCATCCAGGTAACTCAAACCTTTCTGTACCGCTTTTAAAAAGCTGGGTTCACCGGGTATTTTATCATCTTCAAAATTCATATCTCCCATCGTAACAAACGCCATAGTGCCTTTCTTTTCACCATGTGCCGGCATCAAGTCACGAAAATTAATTCCCTTGATATCATATCCCGAAGCGGCAAGTTTTTCCAGTTTTGAATTCCTTTTTGGCTTACCTGTAAAAGGATTTACCCCTAATTTTTCGAGTCCGCCTGCTACAAGCACATCTATAAAATCGTTGTTTATCAAATCATACGTTATTTCCTCAACATCCTTTCTTGAAGGTGTTGAGGCATAAACTCCGGCAGGGGTGGCATCGGAATAAACCGTATTCGTTATTATCGCAACAGACCAGCCTTTATCCTTGAAGAATTCACCTATTGATTCCAGCTCTTCTTTATCGGGGTTAAGACCGAGATATCCCAGATTGGTTCTCTCACCCCTGAAAATGGCAGTCGCCGCAGCGGCAGAATCGGTTATGAGATTATCGGCAGTGTAATTCAGTCCTAAACATATTTTCTGAAAATCACGTGTTGCAGGAATCAGATCATTCTGTTCCGCCAGAAGTTCAGAAAAATACATATGATTAAAACCCATTCCGTCACTGACCAGTATTATCACATTTTTAACTTCAGCGGTATTCGAAAAAAGCATCGAAATAGACAAAACAAAAAACAAAGTTATGAAAATATATTTCTTTTTCATATTCGATTACCCCTTTATTCCAGTCATCGTTATACCTTTAATAAACTGTTTCTGTAAGAACAGATAAAGAATTATTATCGGTATTACAGCCATAGCAGCTGCGGTTATCTGCAAATGTACCAGGTCACCATACTGCTGTGTAAAGTACTGCACACCAAGTTGTACGGTTCTATGCTTATGATCGTTTACAACAAGCAGCGGCCATAAGAATGCATTCCAGGTCCCCATGAATGAAAATATAGCCAAAGCAGATAAAACCGGCCTGGTATTCGGAATTATTATTTTAATGTAGACAAGCCAATCGTTACAGCCATCTATTCTTGCAGCATCTATCAAATCATTCGGTATGCCTATGATAAACTGTCTCATCAGGAATGTTCCAAAAATACTGACCGAACCGGTTATTATAAGGGCAAAATAAGAATCAACAAGCCCCAGACTGTAAATCATTATGTAAAGAGGAATGATAGTAACCGGAAACGGAATCATCATTGCACTCAGAAGAGTTTTAAAAATCACATTTTTACCCTTGAATTCATATTTAGCGAATGCAAATCCCGCCATACTGGATGTAATCAGAACAAGCACAACAGATATTAAAGTAACTAATATGCTGTTCAGATAATAATTCGCAAATGGCACGTTTGTAAGAACCTGTTTGTAATTGTCCAAAGTCGGATTTTCCGGAAAGAATTTCGGCGGAAAAACCATGAGTTCTTTCTGGGACTTAAATGTCGATAAAACCATCCAGATAAATGGCACGATCATTCCAATCGCAAATACAATCAAAACTATATAACAAATGGTATAGAATATCCTATTTTTAGCCTTCTTTGTAAGCATTTCAGTCCTCCTTGAAAAGACGGGTAACTCTCATCTGTATGAAAGTTATTATGAGTATGATTCCAAAGAATATCAAAGACATCGCACTTGCATATCCCATTCTCAGCCTGCTGAAACCGTATTCCCAAATATAATATACGGCGGTTTTCGTATCGGCGTCTCCACCCGTCATCATGTATATCTCTGAAAAAACCTGTATCGCACCTATTGTGGAAGTTATAAAAATCAAAACCAACGATGGTTTCATGAGAGGAGTTATAATATGCCTCAATTTATTCCAGCGATTGGCGCCATCAATCTCAGAAGCTTCCAAAATCGGTTTCGGAATGTTGTTAAGTCCTGCCAGGAAAATAATTATACTGTATCCCAAGCCGCGCCAAATGGAAACAAAGGCAACTGACCATATGGCAACATTCGGATCGCCAAGCCAATCCACTGCGGGAATTCCAAGAACACTCAAGGTGTAATTAGCCAACCCAAAATACGGATGGTAAATCCAATTCCATATTACACTTACAGCCACAACCGATGTAACCGTGGGCAGGAAATAAACAACCCTGAAAACACCTTTGAATTTTGGTATGGCGAATATCAGAAGTGCAAATATATATGAAAGAATTATTTTCGTAGGAATAACAGCCAAGGCGTATTTAAAACTAATCCATAAAGACTGCCAGAAATACTCATCTTCAAACACTTTTATATAATTATCAAATCCTATAAAAGGTTTTTTAGGTATGAGTATGTTCCACCTTCTGAAAGAAACAAAAACGGCGAAGGCAGCCGGGAAAAAAGTCAGAAAGAAAACACCTGATACCATCGGTAAAATAAAAAGGTATGGGGCTGTTTTTTTGGATGGCAGAAGTTTTATCAGACTGATTAAAGACAGAATACTTCCAGTGAACATCAAATACCATCCCGCTGAGGCACATTTGAAAAAATCAAGTAAGAACTTACTTCTCAAAGCACCATTCCATTGGTCTTTCATGAAAAAGACCGAAAACACAAGTGCCAGTGTACATAAAACACTTGAAAGCATCCATGAATACTTTTTCTTAAAGCTGAAAAATATTGTTAAAGCACATGCTACAGAAATCATAACGGTTAAAGACATCGTGTTGAAATAATTGAAGTCATTCAAAAATAAATCTTTTTTCCCCGATACAATCGGGGAAAACATTCCAACAAACACCATTAACGTTGAAATATAAAGTAAAATCTCAAAATTCCTATACTTATTCTTCACAAAGAATCCTCCATAGCGGGAGGCTTCGAAAACAACCGAAACCTCCCTGACTGATCTTTAAAAAAGGGACTTCAAGTACTGAACTGATTAGAGTTAATTAAAACTGTGAAAATGTCTCGTCAAGATAGATGTTTATCTCTTTAATTGTTTTTTCTACTGCTTCTTTAGGATCCATGTCTTTTTTCACAATTTCGTTGTATCCTATGCTTCTGAACATAGCAGCAGGATTTGCCCAACCCTTTGAGAAAGCTGGAACAGAATAGTTTAAAGATTCGAGAATTGTCAGTAATAATTCGTTATCTTTGAATTCTTCATCTTCTATAACAGATTTAAAAGATGGCAGTTCTCCGGTGCTCTTGAACCAGAATTTCTGTGATTCAGGCGATGAAACGAATTTCAACCATTTTGCAGCTGCTTCGTTTTCTTCGCATTCATTCATTATTACGAGTGCCCAACTTGTCAAAACTGTAGTTCTGTCGCCTGTTTCAGGATGTACAGGTACCGGTGCAGTTTTGAATACGAGGTCTTCTCTGCCGCCAACTCTGAAAGAACCAACCATGGCACCATGACCGAATACCATAGCTTCTTTTACCTGTCTGAATCCAGTCCATCTTGATCCGAACTTAGGAGTGTATACTTTATGAACTTTTATCGCATCTGTGAAGAATTTCAAACCTTCAAGCTGTGCATCTTCATATTTAATTTCTTTTTCATTTTTCCAGAAAGTTGCGCCTGCTTCTCTCATGAAACTTTCCATAACCGGATCGTATCCACCAATACCCAATCCACACTGCACCATTTTATCGTCTTCCCAGATTGTGAGTTTTTTTGCATATTCTATGAGTTCATTCCAGTCTTTTGGTGGTCTGTCAGGATCAAGTCCAGCCTGTTCGAACAGAACCGGGTTGTAGAAAAGCACTATGGTCTGAACATCTGTTGGCAAACCGTAAAGTTCATCCTCTATAACCAGTTTTTCTATAACGGAAGGCACACATTTATCCTGCATGTAATCGGCAGAAAGAATTTCTGCAGGGAATGGCTGAATCAAACCGTAATTGTAAAATTCAACCATTGCATTGGCAGGAATCTGTGCGACATCAGGACCACTACCGGCAGCGATAGCGGCCAGGAGTTTCGTTTTGTATTCAGAATATGGAATAGTCTGAATTTCAATTTCAATTTCAGGATTTTCGGCCATGAATTCTTCTGCCATATTACTTATAATTTCAGCTCTGGCAGGAGAATGATGCATCCAGTGAACAACTTTTTCAGTTCCAAATAGAGATACCGTTAAAAACGCAAGTACCAGCACTACTAGAATTCTCTTCATAAATTTCCCTCCTGTTTTTTTGTAACAAAAGTCTGTATGACCTTCGCATAATGCGAATTTCATTCAACATTTTCTATATTTAAGATTAGTACAGCAACTTTATTTTTTTATACCGTATTTTTCCCTTTCAACAGCCATATCTATCAACACACCGTTTTCAAGCCTGGATTTCTCAGCACTCAATGCCATCAGATGGCTTTCAACAGATTGAAATACAGAACTCAGAGAAGTATTGTTTTCTTTTTTCAGGGTTTTTATGAAATGTTCTACTATTCCCCTGTCTCCTCCACCATGACCGGATTCATGTGATATCTCAACCACTTTGTTGAGGTCTACATTATCTACAAATCTTTTTATCTCGATCTTTGCAGTTTTACCAAGGGTGGCGAATATCTCACCTTCAGAACCAAAAATTCTGATCGACCTGTAATGACCCTGTGTGAAAGCACTCATGGTAAACGAAACATCAACACCATTTTCAAATCTCATATTCACTGTCTGATGGTCAGCAACGTTGTTATCGCATTTGAAAACACATCTGCCATACTGACCGTATTTCAGTGCATTTTTTCTGCCTTCATAAGACAAATCATCTGATATAACCGATACCGGCCATTCAACAGAATCACCTAAATATATTTTCTTTGCCGAATAAGGACATCTTTTTTCAATTTCCGAAGGGCAATCCAGGCAACGTTCAGCCGAATCTTCCGGTGAATTGCATCCTTTAAAAAAATGAAGCGAACCAGATGAAGAAAGAAAATCGCATTTAGAATCCATAAGATAACAGAGTATGTCCATATCGTGAGAATTCTTAGCGAGAATGGAAGGACAGGCTTCTGTGGTATTCCTCCAGTTCCCTCTGACATAACTATGGGCAAAGTGGAAATAACCTATTTTTTCATTCAGATTAATGCCTATTACCTTCCCTATAATCCCAGTGGAAAGTATGGCTTTCAACTTGGCAAAAAACGGAGTATATCTGAGCACATGAGCCACTATCACATTTTTACCTTTTTCAGCAGAAAGATTTGTTATTTTCATGATATCTTCCATATTCGTGGCGATGGGTTTTTCCAACAGCAAATCATAACCGTTTCGTATCGCTTCAACGGCAGGACCGACATGCATATTATCCATAGTGGATATAATGGCTCCATCGGCTTTAATACCCGATTTAAAAAGTTCTTCCCAGTTGTTGAATGCAAGGTTTCCCGGAATATCATAAGTTTTTACAAATCGCTTCAGACGCTTAGGATCTTTTTCCGCAACCGCTTTTATATTCACATCCTCATATTCACTCAGGAGTTTCGCATATACGTCATGACCACGCTGACCTGCACCTATAATTACAACATCAACCATTTCATCCTCCAAATTCCTCAAGGCCAAGTGATTTACCCACCGTTATGGAATAAAGTCCTTTGATAATGGTATTCTCATTACCATTTGCTATGCAAATCTGATCTTCTGATATATCGGTAAATCCCATCAATTTATCCGCTATCATCTTTGACAGATTAGGACAATTTCTTACCACAGTTCCATCAAATGCGATTTTCTGGGGATCAAACGCCCTTAAAAGTATCGCGAAGAAATTCCCAACATAATTCGACACTATTTTCAAATTTTCCCTGACCTTTTTATCATCGAATCTGTCGTCCATCATCTTCAATGTCTCGGTAAAACTTTGATTCTCTATACCGAGATTTTCTCTGGCAAAACTCACAAGAGACTCTTCCGAAATAAATTTTTCAAGTGAAACCGTTTCCTCACCCATTGGAAATGTAATATTGCCCATTTCACCAGCCATACCTCTGGACCCACTGTAAAGTTTCTTGTTTATAAAAATCCCTATACCTATACCCACACCCATATAGAATGCCAGTATATTTTCGAGTTCGGGATTTTTATAAAATATACCGCTGGCAAGAACGTTTGAATCATTTTCCCAATAAAGATTGGTTTCGTAACCATTTATTTTTATTGAGTCTGGCAAATCAACATCCTGCCAGTTATAAAACTTCGAACTCATAAGTTTTGAAGTTTCATTATCTATAATCCCGGGTAAAGCTATTGACACTCCAACCAGATTTTCAGTATCGTATGTTAAACTGATAACTGACAAAGCTTCGGATATTTCATTCGTTAAAATGTTTATCAACTCTTCAAACGCAACCCTTTTTGAAATCTCAAAATCCCTGCGGTAAATAACCGAAGACATCATATTAAGCAAGGAGATTTCAACAGTTTTATACCCCACATGAACGGCAACTACAATTCCATACTCCTTATTGAGGCAGATTATTTTCGGATTTCTTCCGACCGAACCGTTCTCCAGCTGCTGCTCTTCTTCCAGAACGAGTCCCTGTTCCATCAATTTCTTAACGTTACTGCTGACAGCAGGAAAGCTGACATGGAGATTCTTACACAGTTCTGTTCTGGCAACTCCTTTAGGGTTTCTGATAAGGTAAGCGAGAATATTCTTCAGATTTAAATCAGATATTTTTTCAGAAATTCTCTTTTTTTCGCTCATATAAGCTCCCCTTTAATTATTTTTTTAGCTTAAAAAATTATATACTGTGATTATTATAAACTTACAATATGAAATAGGTAATACAAATTGTTAATTTTTATTTGGATGAATAGTTTCAATATTATTTCTTAAAATCCGAAAAAAAATCACAAAATCCGTTGTGAACACCTGAATCTCTCAATTTAAAACAGTTCACAAAATTCTTGTTATCAATTCCTATATAAACTTCATCAGAAACCTGAACCCCCAAAAAAAGATATGCTGCTGAACTTTGAATCTTGTCACCCCTTCAACATACCATAAACAAGGTATGTCGGGAGGGCCTCGTGCTTTTATTTCTATTCTTTGAATCAATTAAAATCAAAATTTTTCATATTGAATTTTTCTTGTTGTGAAAATCTTCTATGGTAATAAAAAAATGTTTCAAAGTAAGTTTAATTACAGTAAAATACACTATATGTATTTTTAATTGTCTTTTTATGAAAATACAATTTACACGTCATTAATATCAACTATTCGTTTACAAATAAGTGTTAGAATTTAATGGGGTTATCAAAAGAGAAGAGGTCACATGAAAAACATAGTAGAAAAAGAAATAGAAGTAAGGTATTCGGAAACGGATTATAAAAAAAAGACAAACATAATTTCCATTCTGAATTATTTCAACGAAGTCGCACAGCAAGCCGGCGAATTCTATGATCAGCAGAAGGACATACTTTCGGAAGAATCTATAGCCTGGATTATTTTAAACTGGGATATAGAAGTTTTTTGTTATCCGGAATATCTGGATAAACTGAAACTTCAGACTATTGCCCATTCCATTGATCGTTTCATAGCTTTCAGGGAATTTCTCATCAAAGATTCCTCTCAGCAGATTCTGGCAAGGGGAAAATCAAGATGGATTCTGCTTAACATTGACAGAAGGCGTCCAACGGCAGCAAGGGAATACATGTACGATCTTTATGGCGTAACTTCAAAAACTGCTCCGTTTGAAATCGTAGATCCTCCTCAATTAAAAGAATACGATATAAAAACCAGTTTTAAAGTCAGAAAATCAGATATTGACCAGTACAGGCATGTGAACAACGTAATTTACTCGAGGTGGATATACGAATCTCTTCCTTATGATTTTACCTCTGAAAAAAAACTTAGAGAATTAAAAATACATTTCAGAAAAGAAACCACATTCGGGAATGTAATTTCGGTTCTTTCAAGCACCGATAAGGAAAACAACAATATCTATCACCATAAAATAACCGATAAAGACAATAACGCATTAGTTTTCGCTTCTTCAAAGTGGGAATAACAATTTAATAAACATCAATATCAATTGACCGTATAAACGGTTGCTTTTTTTTCAGTAAAAAAGGGTATTTATTCGCATAAACATAATAATTAATTCTTATTTTCTCTTATTCTGTAAATAGAAAGGGGTAGTGTTTTTATGGCAAAATACATAATCAGGAAAATTATCGGCAGTATGATTACTTATGTGTTGATCATATTCATGTATTGTATTATACTGAATGCTTCTTTGGAAGCCACGGTAGAAGGACAAATAGCATTCATGCTCAGGGGATTTATGATGACAGTCGATGCAAAAGACATGACCCCGGAAGAATTGATTGAAGCAAAAAAAGCCTATGAACATGGTATCAGGGCACATTATTGGCTTGATCAACCCGCTTTCTTAAGAATTCTAAGAAGAACACAAATGACTATCTGTTTTGACTTTGGAAATGGGTATTCCTACAAGCCTGTTAATAAAGCCATCTTTGAAGCATTACCGCTAACATTATTGCTTTTTGTAACTTCTTCAGTAATCAGTGTTTTTATAGGAATAGGCGTTGGAGTAAGGAAGGCACGTTATTCAGGGACACTTTACGATAAAGCCACATCACTTTTCACAATGATTTTTTTCGGAACGCCAGCCTGGTGGATGGGTTCATTAATGATAATTGTTTTCGCTTTTGGGCTAAAATGGTTCCCTGTGGGTGCTTTGCACAGTTCACCACCTCTCAAGGGTATAATGTATTATCTGGACTCAATTTACCATTTAATGCTTCCGGTATTGACTCTTATAATCGTCAGATTCTGGGGAACCGCATTCCTAGTAAAAAACATGGTCATGATACCGCTTCAGGAAGATTACATAATGGCAGCCAGAGGCAGGGGAATTCCCGAAAAGAAAGTTATAAAAAAACATGCGTTGAGAACAGCGATGCCTGGAATAATGACTATGGGAATACTGGCAGTGGTCTCTTCGATAGCAGGTGACATACCAGTTGAAAATGTTTTTTCCTGGCAGGGAATTGGTAACGTTTTCTGGAGAGCTTTAAAAGTAAACGATATACCCACCATGCTCGGGATACTGACAATAATCACGATTCTTTATATGGTTGCCCTTCTGCTTCTGGATATCCTGTACGGTATTCTCGACCCCAGAATAAGGGTTTCCGGAATTGAATAAAACACTTTTTTATAAAATAAGTAATTTCAAAACATAAAAAAATGGACTCTCATGTCCATTTTTTATGTTATCCTTTATTTAACTATACATTTTAATCAAAATAAATATTTTTAATCCTTGAGGAGATGATTTTTTGATTAAAAAATTCATTATTTTAATTTCATTTTTATCATTTCTTTCCGTTATGTATTTTTCCTGTTCGAGTTTCACCTACGATGACCCCGAAAACAAAGTAAGGGCTATGAATTTCGATTATTCGGGAAACCCCGAAATTAAACTTTCTTACTTAAATTCTAGCGAGAATGAAGTCTTCACACTTTCATTTGATACCAAGCTGTCAATAGGTTATGCCTATATGCTTGGAGTCAATGATCAGAATATTTTTACATGTACACAAATGCTTTCAAGAGTGGCTTTAAAACCATCAAGAGGTAAAAAGATCTTTATTCACGATGTTTTCCTGGACACTCTAAGATATGCGAATTCAGTGGATTATGTCGAAAAAACTATTAAAGGTAAAAAAGTGACACATTCACCGGGATTTTATACACATATACTCATTTCTGATTTCTCCGGAAATACCTCTATACTCGAAATGTCTCCCGAAAAAAACGAACTGGTTAAAAAAACCGGAGACGCGATGGTCATGACGAATTTCCGCCTGTATCCATTCGATTATAAGGATGTACAGAATATTTACGGCCCCGGTGCGGACAGATACATAGCCATGTGGAATAAAATCGAAGAGATAAAACCCATTGATTCCCTGGACAAGGCATTGAGCATACTTGACAGTTCAAAAAATTATTTAACATGTTCTTCTGCTGTTTTTTTCCCGGAAGAAAAAACTATTTACCTCTGCTTCGATGGAAATTTTGACAGAATATGGAAAATACTTCCATTCGAGAAAACAGTTGAAACTTTCATGGGATTCGAAGAAAACAGAAAAGAAATGATAGATTCGGATGGTATTTTGAAATCAGAATTGCTGTCCTGGAAATAGCATACAATCAAACGAAAAACCTCCCTTTAAAGGGAGGTTTTATTATAATGTGCATTTATTTTATTTTTTAAATCCCAATGCGTATTTCCATCCGGTATTCGGTGATGGCCCGAACAGATACTGGTAATCGCCTTTCTTCACATCTGAAAATGGATATATTCCGTATTCCATCTGTCCCATCATCCTTGTGAGGTTTTTCTCCGCAAGTTCTGATACGTTATGCTTCATCACGAGATTCCCTTCATAATCGGTGATCAGATACGATACATCCACATCTTTGAAATAAAATCCGTTTATGAATTCTTTTATGCTTTCAACGAAATAAGAACCGCCTACAATCCCCACCAGTTCGTCTTCAACATATACGGGAATGGCTATAACCGAGCTTACTTTTTTACTGGTAAGTCCTACAACTACATCACAATACACTTCATTGCCTTCCAGAAGTGAGGGGAAGTATGCCCTTTGTGCGAGAGAAACTCCGGTAAGGCCTCTTTCAACTGTGTAATATGAACCATCGGGATTTGAAAACCAGAAAAGTATGTTTTCATTATCACTCTGTACTGATTCGAAAAAACCTTTCATAGTATCCCAGTCAGCAGACTTAATTTCGTGAGTTTTACTCATCACATTAAGAATTGAATAAAGGTTTTCGAAATGGTTTTCAACGTTGTAAACAAACATCTCTATTTCTTTCACCGATGATTCCATATCGTTTTCACCGGCAAACCCGGATACTATAAAAATTGAAGAAACCAAAATTAAAAAAATAAATTTCAAAACTTTTTTCACGGTTAAAACACCTCCAATAAAGATTTCAGGAATCGTAATTACATCGAATAATTCAGTCCTTTTTCAACAACTTTCCCTCAGCATATCCCTTGCCTATAACACGGCCTATACTGTAATAATTATTGTCCAGCGCATAAATTATCGGATCCAATACCGTAAGATCGGATATTTTAATTTTTCCGTTCTCTTCATCCACATACTCCTCATTTATATACGTTTCAACAACTTTCCCCACAAAAAAATGCCTTTTTTCTATAAGGAATTCTTTAATCACTTCACATTCCATATTCAACGGGCAACTTTCTATGATTGGAACTCTTTTTTTATCACTCAGGATGTATTCAAAAAGATCACTTTTATCAACTGTTGTTCCGCTGTATATACCACAGAAATCTGTTTTTGAAAGCATCTCGGTGTTGGGGATATTGAGGGAAAAACCACCGGTTTTAAGTATATTTTTCGTTGAAAGATAAGAATCGTTAAGTGAAATGGTAATCAACGGAGATTTTATACCCCCGACAGAACAATCTCCAACTTCGGTGAAATCAACGTCACCCTGATCATTCGCAGTTCCGATTAAGACTATAGGCACTGGATACATGTACTGTACTGAACCTAATTTCCTTTTCATAGAAATCACCTCTGCTAAAGATATTTTTATATATTCATTTATCCTTTATTTTAAAATCTCTCAGATTAACATTATACTCAATTATTTCCTGCCTTACCTTTTCCCACTCTTCAATCTCACCACATACCTTGTAAAATAAGGGGTGCAAATAAAGTTCAGCAATGTTAAAAAGCTTATTCCCCGTTGGTTTTCGTTTTCTTTCATATTCATATTTATACATGAGTAATTTTACTTCGTATTTTATCTGCCCGGTAGTTACGGGAATAATGGCATCTTCTTTTTCAGTTGGAATTTCTATAAGGTTTTTATTAAACTTATAGCCTCTTTTCAACGATTCATAAAACACTTCCGATAAATACCAATTGAGATATTTAATCGGATTTCCAGTACTCTTAAACCTTTTCAACTGCGGATGATTTAAAAACATTATACTTTTATTTTCAGGTTCTTTCATACTCCTTTTAAGTGCATTAATACCCTGAATCCCTTCTTTCCATGCCGCCACCAATCCCAACACATCAAGATACTCAGGATGAATACTCCATAATCTCATTTGATTTCCCTTCTTTTTGTTATTTCTTCAAATATTATTATATCAGCATAAAGCATATTTAATACAAAGTATATTTATTATTCTTTTAAAATTTTTTTATTTACATTTTTCAATAAAAAAGAACATATAATGTATAATCTCTTATCTAATATACTTTTCCATAAATTAAAAAAGGAGAAAAAACATGAGAGATATAAAAGATTTGCATATTGCCGCTCAATTGTTTTCTTTTTCACCTTATAAAAAAAATCTCTACGAATTTTATGATAAACTCGAAAAAATAAAAAAACTAGTAGATTTGAAAGCCCTCATGATAGGTGTAAATCTTTCCGAAGACGAAAAAGAAGTTGTCATAAAAAAATGTAAACAGCTGGATATAAAGACATATCTTTGGTATCCCGTTCTTGCAGATTTACCCGAACATCTGCCTCTTGACGATTTCAAATCCGTAGGATATGGAAATAACAGAGAATCTTTCATACTGCAAACACAAAAAGATTCCGGAGAGGATTTCGCTTTTTTATGTCCCAACAAAGAAATGGAAGATAACAGGTTGAGGCTTTTCTTTGCGGATATTCTGAACAACCACGATTTTGACGGTGTCTTTCTGGATAAGATACGTTATCCCTCACCTGCAAACGGTTTATCTGATATGCTGAGCTGCAGATGTGATATCTGCAGGAAACTGGCTTCTGATCCTGAGATTTTTTCAGAAGATATTTTAAATTCTATAGTAGATAAGATTTTAACCGCTGACTCTGTTAAAAAATTAAAAGAAGCCGTGAATTTTATAGCCGATAATTTGTCCGGATTTATGAAATTTCGTGAAGACAGTGTTTTCAACCTGGTTAAGCGTTATGTTAAAATCGCAAGAAGTATGAACCTAAGCGTCGGAATAGATTTGTTCTCACCTTCATTATCCCAGATAGTATCTCAGGATTATTCAAGGTTATGTGAACTATCCGATTGGATAAAACCGATGATATATCTGAAAACAATGGGTCCTGCCGGTGTACCTCTTGAAATATACTCTCTGATTAAAATAATAAAATCCATCAACAAAAATATTCCCGAAAGAATAATAATAGAATGTTTTGAAGAATTATTAGTGATGAACCTTCCGGTTTCATTGGAATCTTTTTCAGCAAATGGCATACCTGTTGTTAATTTCCCACAGGAAATCAGCAAAATTCATTCAAAAATAAATTCCGATAACATAAAAATATACCCGGGTTTCGAAGCGGTAAAATTCGCGCCGATATGCGATATGAGTAAAGAAGGAATCAAAGAATACCTTGCTTTCGTAAAACATCTGAATCTTGAAGGCTTCGTGTTGTCCTGGGATATATCGAAAATACCCCTGGAGCATTTTGAATTTGTTTCGGATTATTATAAGTCATGAAAAAAAGAATCCATCTTTTAGATGGATTCTTTTTTTGGTATATATTTTAAATTTTAAACTTCTTCAGTAAATCATTCAAAGTCTCTGCCAATGCCAGAAGTTCCTGAGATGAAGCGTTGATTTCATCTGAATATTTAGCACTTTCGGAAATTCCATTGTCCAAATATTCTACATTATCTTTCGTGTTGAACATAACATTTTTAAAATCATCGGTATTTTCATCCAGACTGGCACATGATTTGTTCTGAATATTGGAATTTTCTGATATTCTCGTGACAACATTTTCCATCGCTTCAAAATTCTCAACCAATTTCGCAAAATCTTTATTCATTTCCACATTAGAAACCGATATTTTTTCAATTATATCTGTAGTTCCTTTAACAGCATTTTCTGTATTCAAGGTGTTCTCTCGTATTTGCAGCAATATATCGTTAATGCTTCTGGAAGAATTTTTACTCTCTTCTGCAAGTTTTCTTATTTCATCCGCCACAACTGCAAACCCTTTACCAGCTTCACCTGCCCTCGCAGCTTCAATCGCCGCATTCAATGCGAGTAAGTTTGTCTGCTCGGCTATAGATGAAATGATTTCCATTATCTCCATAATACTCGAAGCCTTTTCCGAAAGGTTTTTAACTGCAATAGAAGTTTTCCCACTCAATATTTTAACTTCCTGCATATCCCTGTTCTGATCCGACAGTTTTTCATTCTCTATTCCAAGAGATTTTCTCGATGAATTAAAAGCCTCGCTGAGTTTGTCGGAAGTGAGATAAACTTCATTCGCATTGGAAGATATATCTGAAATATTAGTGGCAACATTAAGAACCATCTGATATGCAGAATCGGTATCTTCACGTATGCTCTGAGATTTGTTCATAAGATTTTCCGATGATACGTTTGTAGTCTCGGATATACTCGTGAGTGACTGAGAAGATTCTGTTATCTCTTCTGTTGCATGATAAACATTTCGAATCATGTCTCTCAAAGCATAAAGAGTTTTATTCAGAGCCTCTGAAATTTCTCCGATTTCATCTCGCCTGGAAACTATGTCTGATTCTTCAGTAAGGTCACCTTCACCTATTTTAACTATTATATCCCTGATTTTTCTGATGGGTTTTGACACATACTTTGAGCTTATCAGAATACCGGCAAAAAAAGCGAATACTATAAAACCTAGACAGATCAAAATCATTATCAACAGCTGCAAATCAGCCTGACTGTAAATCTCTTTACTGTATGCATAGGATACTATATACCAGCCATTTTCATTCAGATGATAAGTTCCCTCAACATCTCTGTCCTGATGCCTGGCGGTAAACACTCCCTTTTCACCTTTAAGTTTCTCATAAATCTCTGTATCGGAAATATCGGTTTCGAGTATTTCTTCATCCTCATGAAGTATTATGCTGCCTTCCTTGTTTATGGCAAAGGTTACACCTTCTTCACCATATTTGGTATTGAGAAAGCTTTCAGATAATTCCCGTATACTGAAATCAACTCCAACCACGCCGATAATTTTCCCATTCTGCATTACACGATTAGAAAGGCTGATTACCATTTCTTTGGTAACTATATCCCTGTATGGTTCCGTTATGGTTATACTATTCACATTTTCAGCCTGTAAATACCAGTCTCTTTTTCGTGGATCGAAACCTTCAGGCAATGTGGAATGTGGGTATATAATGAATTCACCTTTTTCATTCCCAAAATAAATATTAACAATATTTGGGTAAGATTCCTTTATATTGGCGAAGTAGGATTCTATCTCTTCCTCATCAGCGGATTTAACCTCTTCGGCAGAGAGATTCATGATCTTTTTATATGGTTCTATAAATTTATCAAGTTCCCTGGCAGCTTTTTCCGATACGTTTTTCAGTTTCTCCTCTACGGTATTACGCATCTCTTTCCTGAGATTCAGCACACTGTAAGTTGTAAGTACAAACAGAGGGATAACCGATACTATGACTATTAGCAACATTATTTTGTAATTCATTTTCAAATTTTTCATCTTACACCCCCATTTTAAATTCATTGCTTAATATACTATTTTTCACGTCAAAATGTATACAGCATTAAAATATTTTTGAGATTTTACAATTAACAAACATAATAATAACTATATCCGCTGTATTCATAATATATAAAAATCATTTAATGCATATTTGATAATTTTTATTTATATTTACTCATATGCACATAAATTTTATTTTATATGGAGTTTTTTACCATACCTCATTATTGCAATTTACCTTATCAGCATGAAGGGCAAAATGAAGAGAAATAACATGTAATAAATAAAACCGATAAATAAGATTGCACACAAAGAAGGGTAATTTGCAACAAAAGTTACTCGAATTGCCTCTACAGTTACTCGAGCTGACCCTTAAACTTACAGGGACTGTACTTTTTATTATTTTCAATTTTTCACAAAATATAATTTTTATAATAACTACTGTTGTCCATCCATAATTATCACATTGACACTTTCATCAACAAGTTTTCTGAATTTTTTCACTTCCGGGGTCCCAAGACTGTAATGCATGGGGATTGCGAATTCTGGTTTCATATTGTTTACGAGTTCGGCTGCCTTTTCGGTAGACATGGTCAAACCATCCCCGTCAATCGGCACAAAAGCAGCTGTAATATCTTTCAGCGTTTTAATTTCTTCTACATAATCAGTATCTCCTGCATGGTAAATCCTGAAACCATCAAACCCGATTATATAACCGACATTATCATGTGATTTAGGGTGAGGGATAATCAAACCCTTCTTATCGTTATAAGCAGCCACCGTTTCAATCACAATTTCATCGTAATTTAATTTCTCACCGGGTTTTATCTGTTTTAATTCAGCGCCTTTTATCTTTTTTGTCAGTTTTACAAAAACTTTTTGAGGGCAAATGATTACCGTTTGCGATTTCAGCAGTTTTTCTATATCTTCAATTAAAAAGTGATCCTGATGTTTATGCGTTATTAAAATATAATCTGCTTTTTCATATTTATCGACTTTTACCGGATCTATGTACAATAACTTTTCTCCACATTTAAACCTGAAAGCCGCCGGAAAAAAATCCAGATGGTTTACCAGTAAAGGTATGTGTAAATTGACAGCCCCTATGGCTTCAATTTTAAAATTATCTCCAGGCGAAAAACTCTCAATCTCTTCAGGCCTTTTTACACTTCGTTCTATACCCATAATAATACCTCTCTTATTCAACTTATGTACCTTCATTTTATTTATGTAAAACAGCTTACTTTTATCTTGAATAGATTAATTCAGAGTACGAAGAGCAAGATGTGAAAAAAATAAATCTTTTTCAAATTTCACCAAATTTGATAATATTTGACGCTTCACATTGTGAGTCACTTATTTTATAAATTAATTTTTGACAAAATCAACGGTATTTTAATGAATTTCAACTAATCCAGTTCAGACCCCAGTATTCTGAAAAATTCTTCTCTGCCGTATTTTTCATACCACGGATAATGACCACATCTTTCAATAAGAATCATTTTAAATTTTTTACCATTTTTTTCCAGAGGTTCGGACAAACCCTCATATGGATGCGAATCTTCCTTTCCCTGAATGATGGTAAGAGGACATTTCACATTCAACACATCTTCAAGCAGTTCACCGGATTCTCTCATCTTTGCCGCCTCATCCCAGATCTTCTGATGTAATTCTCCATTAACTTCGACTACTTCATTTTCATGAGGCAACTCATCGTAAAAATCGGCTTTGGTCATAAGATATCCAAATCTGCTAAGGACTTCATCCTTATCTTCCAGTTCTTCACCTGAGTACAGTTTATCCAATATTATTTTAGCTTCCTCACATTCATCTTTCGAAAGATTTCTGTATCTTCTTTCCATTATTCTCTTGGCATATTCCGCTTCAAAGGGACCGCTAGAAACCAAAATAAGTTTCTCAACCAGTTCAGGGTATTTTGAAGCCAGAAATACCACAAGCCATGCACCCCATGACCAACCAAGAATTGTTACTGGTTTTTCAGCATAATTTTCTATCTGTTCACGAAGTTCTTCAATCTGACCAGCTATCGTCTTTTTTGTCTGAAAAGGTTCGAGTACTCCCACTTTTTCCGACACAACCCTTGCCACGGGAGCCATACCACCTGGTGCACCCGGGCCACCGTGTACCAAGACAAACTTTATGGGTTTTTCACCGTATAATCTGAAGTTTTCCATAAATTCCTCCAACTTTTTATTTTAAGTATACCATCATCTAAAACATCCCTCTCTCCGACATTTTAACACTAAATTCAAAGATGCTATAATAGTATAAAGGAGGGATTATCATGTTTAAGTTCGCAAAAGTTGACAAAAGTAACTGGGAAAGTGTTTTGAAATTATCGGTATTCGATCATCAGAAAAACTTCGTCCCTTCTGTCGGTGAATCAATGACCGCCGCATATGTAGTACCATGGGACGAAGCTTTTGACCCTTTTGTCATAATGAAAGATGATACGCTGATCGGATTTTTCTACATTTCCTACACACCTAAGAGTAAGGATAATTACTGGCTTGGTGGTTATTTCATAGATAAGCATTATCAGAATATGGGATACGGTTCACTGGCATTGGATGAAATAATGATTTTCATTAAGCACGAATTCCCGGAATGTGAACTACTTTCTCTGACGTTTGTAAAAAACAACTCGGTAGCATTAAAACTCTATGAAAAACACGGTTTCAAAACCACCGGAGAAATCAATCCTGAAGGCGAAATAATAATGCGTAGAAAACTGTAATTGTTTTATTCCGCTTCCACTATCTTTATATATTTATCCGCCATCATCTTAGCAGAGGTTTTGAATGCTTCCTTCTTGATTTTTTTTGAACTCAGCATAACCACCATCGACAAGTTGAAAAGATGGGATTTTATATCTTTCTGTGGAAAATCATATATTTTATTTTTCCTGTAGAATTTATGATCTTCTTTCATTATGCCCCTCATCGAGTATATGAGATCCCTGAAAACCTTGGTTCCTCCTATCCCGGGGAACATCGAAGGATTTACGCTGTGATTTTCAACATCGTATTCCACTTCACTGGCAAGATTTACGAGTAAATCGTATATGGCAGATATATTATTTTCGTCATCGGAAACGAGACCTACAAGATTTTCGCCGCCGACCTGTGCCCTGCCTTCTATTACTTCATTTACAATTGGGTTGTTTTTAACATTTCCGGACAATATATACGCACAGCTTTTCCCGTGCCTCGAAGTCCTGTGTCCGTTACAGAAAGCCCTGTCGAAATATTTCTTCCATATAGGGTTAAAATAACCGTTTTTAACCGTTATTCCGTATATCAGAATGTCTGTATTCAAAATGATATTCTTGTAAAAATCTTCATATTCATCTTTGTAAACGCATTTATAGAAGAAAACACAGTGGAGGCATCCGAGACAGCCACCAAGTATTTTCTTATCGTTTATGTTGACAATTTCCGTTTCGTATTTGAAATGATTCCTGAAAACTTCAATCATGTTAATGAGATTGGAATTTTCATCGACAGTATCGGTGAGTATCAACACCTTTTTTCCCATTGTTTCTTTTTTACCGCTCAGATTTCTTTCTTCAAAATCAAGTGATTGAATTTCTTTGTTTTCAATATAATATTTCTCCCTTACGGGGATTTTATTTTCGACGGCAAGCAGAAATTTCCTGCCAAAATTTTTCAGGATATCTCTGTTTTTATCCAATTTCAGATCATCGGTATCGGCCGAATAACTGTCGACAAACTTCATTTTCATTATCTGAGAGACATATCTGATATATTCATGCGCGGTATGATCGAAAAAATGCTTCGATGTCGAGACAGAACAGGAATATTTCCCCTCAAAAGCACTGGAAAAACCGTTATCTATCATGAGATTTATGAATTTCAGCAATTGATACGGGACAAGGAAAGTGTATATCGGGAAAGCCCAGATAACGCAATCACAATTTTTTATCAAATCGGCGGCTTTTTCAAGCTCCGAAGCATTCCTTTCATATTTTGAAATACTTTTCCCGATATTCAGCACCTCATATTCTGAGATACTGTTCTTTAGCATATACCTGGCATACTGTAAAGTTACGCTGTAATCACCCTTAGGACTACCGTTTATTATAATCGCCTTCATATTCACATCTCCATAATCATTTATAATGATTTATCTTACATTAATTTTTTCGTTTTTTTTCACACTAATTCTATATGGTATTCCAAAAAAACTTTTTATATTTTGTCCCACACGTCCTTTAAAACATTTTCGGCAAATACAAAAAAATAGTAATTCAAAGAATTTATAAATTATAGGAACAAGTAAAACAACGAAAATACTCAAAGGAAATACGAAGCTTCTAATTATAAAAATAGAAGAACTTTCTGAAATTTTAATGTGAGAGAATATATTTAAAAATGAACTTATCAAAAAATTATTATCTTCTTTTCCAAAAAACAAAACTAAATAAAACATTACAAATGATAATATTAGAATAATTATAAATTTGAGATACTTTCTATAAAAATTACTTTTAACTTCATATTTAGACCTTTCCCAATCATGTTTTAATAGACAAGCAATTCCTATTTCGATTTTTTCCAAGATTTTATCTATATCATTTTCATTTTTATTTTCATCAATACATTTGGCTAAATCTTGAAGATTACGAATAATCTTTTTATCTTCTTCATCTTCTGGATTGAGCCTAACCTGAAAAAAAGCCTTGGCCTGTTTAATTGAATTAAATTGACAATCGTTTGAAACTTCTTTTTTTTCAGCTAATTTTCTAATTTCAACGGTTGCCTTTCTGATATCCTCTCTCCATATTTTTCTTTCGTTTGTAATATAATTCAATTTGTCTGTTTTGTCTTTAGATAATTTTTGAAATAATGTAGAAATTATAGTAGCAATTACTCCCGAACCTAACAAAGCAATTATAATATTATTATCCATGCACCCTCCAATTTATTACTATTTAATTTAATTCTCTTTATATAAATATATTATAGCATCTATTATATATTTATTAGCCCGTCCAATAAAGGTAACTTATTAATGTTGCAGCTTGTCATCCTTCCAACATACCTCGTTTATGGTATGTTGGAAGGATCTATTTTTTGATTTTCACTATTTGTAATACTTACAAACCAGATTCTTCATCTTACTCCGTTCGATTCTAAATGATATCAGTGAGTTTCTACGATGATTTTAGATTCAGGTATTTATTGGGCGGTCTATATTTATATAAGAATATTTTTTTAATTTATTTGGTAGCAATTAAATTAAAAATGAACCCCAAAAGTTCTCTTCGAACTATTGGGATTCATTTTAGTTCCTAGTCCACTTTTTATGATTAATTACCTTATGCTACGGTGATTTCTTTGTTCAGATACACTCCCTGAACGGCATGTACTATTTCGATTCCTTCTTTCATGGGTTTCTGGAAAGCCTTTCTTCCGAGTATTAGTCCACTTCCTCCGGCTCTTTTGTTGATAACGGCAGTCCTTACTGCCTGTGCCAGATCGTTATCAGTGGATCCACCACCTGAATTTATAAGGGGGATTCTTCCCGCATAGTTGTTCAGCACCTGATACCTTGCGAGGTCAATCGGGTTGTTGGAATTCAATTCCGAATATATTCTGCTGTCAAATTTACCGTAAGTGCTGTCCCCGATGTTGAGCGCAGAATATCCGCCGTTGTTTTCCGGTAATTTCTGTTTGATTATGTCCGCACCGATAGTTACTCCAAGATGATTTGCCTGGCCTGTCAAATCTGAAGAAACGTGATAATCTTTGTCTTTCTTGAATTCATCGTTCCTCAGATAACACCAGAGTATGGTAAACAATCCGAGTTCATGTGCATATTCAAATGCCCTGCTCACTTCGATAATCTGTCTGTTTGATTCTTCAGATCCGAAATAAATTGTCGCTCCTATACCTGCTGCACCCATGTTATATGCCTGCTCTACGGAGGCAAACATAATCTGGTCGGCTTTATTCGGAAAACTCAGTAATTCATTGTGATTAACCTTTACCACAAACGGAATCTTATGCGCGTACTTTCTCGAATAGAGGGAAAGCACTCCAAGTGTGGATGCCACACCGTTACTACCGGATTCTATCGCAAATCTGATTATGTTTTCAGGATTGAAATAATCCGGATTTTTGGCAAAAGAAGCTCCTCCGGAATGCTCTACACCCTGGTCAACAGGAAAAATCGAAAGATATCCCTTACCGGCAAGATTTCCCGTTTCATAAAGCCAGTTAAGGTTACCCAGTACCCTGTTGTTTCTATCTGAATTCATGAATATATCGTCTACCATATTACTGTCTGGCAACTTCAAAATATCTTTATTAATTTTGGGGTTGTCAAATTCAAGTAATTCCCTGCCTTCTTCACCGAGTAATTCGTATACTTTTTCAGTACTTAAATCAGAAAAACTCATACAATCCCTCCTCAATATTTTAGTTCATATATATTGACGAAAGATATTATTTTTTCTAACATATATAGGCAAGTATATTTCGATGAGTTATTTTTCTATTCTGTTGAATTTGTCAGCAATTATTAAAAATTCAAGGGTTTTCACACCTGTCCATTCTTTTTTTGCAATTTCCCAGGATTCGGGATAAACTCCCCATTGCCAGTTCGGGCTGATCAAACCATGCTGATTCATTTCATCGACTACAAAATACAGATGCATATCAATCTGATTTAGAGTTATACCAAAAAATTCACCGTTGTTTTCATATATGAAATCCAGCGGTCTTGGGACGTAAGTACCCCATTCTGCTATATTCATGTTCAGCAACCCTGAAATACCTTTCTTTATACCGTATTCGATTTTATTTTTCTCTTCTTTTGGCAGAATATTGTACAGCCTTATGAAACACATTATTTCATGTTCGCTTTTGTATTCTTCCTTTACATTCCAGTAATCAACCGTGTTTTTAAGAAGTGCATTTTTATCTAGTTTGCCATTATATTTTTCATCGTTATAAATATATCCGATTATTTCCGCACTGGGATTTCCCCAGTAATGATCTATAACGGTCATGTTTGTGTCCGTGTCAAAATCCCACCAGGGAGCATGCGGAAAATCGTTGATCTCTTTTATGACAGAAAACCAGCCTTTTCTCTCTTCATTATATGAGTTATCCAGATATTGAAAAATCTTGTCTTTCATTTCTGAAGCGATATCATCAAGCTTAAGTTCATGAATTAATCTCAAAGCCATGGATGTTGCCATAGGAGTTGACAGCGGAAGTCTGGAATCGGGTTCAAAATATCCTGCAAAACCTCCATCGGCATTCTGAAATCCCTTTAATTCTTTAAGGAGGTTGTTTTTATCTCCGCTTTCGAAATAGAATTCAAATACGGCTTTCTCAATAGGTCTTGCTTCTTCTTTAAAATACTTAGCTGCTTTATCAAAGGCTTCTTTTTTTATTTTTTTCATATCTATCACTCTCCTTCTGATACAATTTTATCCAATTCAGATGGCTTTGTATTGTAAAAATCTATCATGATTTTAGAAGGCGTGCTGTTAAAAAAGTATTTGAATTCCTTTATAAAATGTGACTGGTCAAAAAAACCGTTTTCAAGAGCTATATCAAAATAATCGGCGTTTTTTTTCGAATCGGCAGCTCTGAGTATTTTCTGAAATCTGTTAATCCTTATAAAAGTTTTTACGTTCAACCCAATTTCTTTTTTAAATATCCGATTCAGGTGGCTCTCGCTTATGAAGAATTTTCTGGATATATCAGACACTTTTTCGTTTATTCCACCATCTATAAAATAATCAACTATTTCCCTCACGGTACCGTTGAGTTTTAACCCGTTTTCATCCAGATGTCTCATAAGCATTTTTTCTATTTCGAATATTTCCATTCTATTTTGCGGAATTTTTTCTATACCGTTGAGGGTCTTTAAAATTGAATTGTTGTTGATAACATCTCCGAATTTAACTGTCAAATCGAGCAGTTCATTCATGGCCAATTTGAAAAACAGCTTCGACATATATGGCAGAAATCTTATGCCAAACATCTTCCATCCCTTTTTAGGCAGGAACTTTTCAGTTTTTGACATTATTCCAACAAAATCCCTGCTGACAAGTTTATCTTCGGCATCAAAATGGAAGATTAAATCCACACAGTTATCCGGAATGACTAAAGATTCTTTTTCTGATTCGTATTTTGTCCATGAGAACCAGAAGCAATCTATTATATCTTCCAATGACTTAACGGGTTTTATTGTATGGTATTTCGTAGAGGGATTCAGAATTATATAAGGTTTGTATTTTTTCATTTGCCCTCCATAAATGTTTTTTTAAATAGTTACGTCTACATAATATATTATATTATACGGAGGTTTTTTATTTGAATATTCCAAATTTGAAAATGAATGACGGAAAAGAAATACCTCAACTTGGATTCGGAACTTTCAAAACAACCACTGATGAAGCATATAATTCCGTTTTGAAAGCATTGGAAAGCGGATACAGACATATAGACACTGCAGCGATTTACGGAAATGAAGAAGGTGTGGGAAATGCCATAGCTGATTCTGACGTAGCAAGAGAGGATATTTTCCTTGTCAGTAAGGTATGGAATGACAGGCATGGATACGATGAGGCAATTGAAGCCTTTGAAGAAACTCTGAAAAGGCTTAAAACCGATTATCTTGATCTGTACCTCATCCACTGGCCTAAAGAAAAAAATCTTGAAACCTGGAAAGCACTGGAATCTTTAAAGGCTGCCGGTAAAATAAAATCTATTGGAGTGAGCAATTTTAAAATTCATCATCTTGAAGAAATTATTGAAAATTCGGATACAGTACCCGCAGTTAATCAGGTAGAACTTCACCCGCAATTCCAGCAGGAAAAACTCAGAGAATATTGTGAGGAAAATGGCATATTGATAGAGTCATGGGGTCCATTAATGCAGGGGCAGATTTTTGATAAAGAGACAGTCATCGAAACAGCCCAGAAATATTCGAAAACAGTGGCACAAGTTACCATCAGATGGCATTTACAGAAAGGTTTTATAGTGATTCCCAAATCTTCAAATCCCGAAAGGATCAGGAGCAATATTGATGTATTTGATTTCACTCTTACAGATGATGATATAAGGAAGATAGATACTTTGAATTTGCAAACCAGAATTGGCCCGGATCCGGATTTAATAACATTTTAATTCCCATCGGAAATTTTAATTTTTTTGTAGAGACGCCTGGTGAGGCGTCTCTTTTACAATTATCTGATAAAAAAAGACTATTTTTTCTATTCGGATACAATTATCAGTTCGGAAAATGTCATGTAATTCATCTATTAGACGCGGTGTCCCGCGTCTCTACCAAAAAATATTCAGAATTTTTTCAATTGAATGATTAAAAAAGCTTTACCGGGTACAGTCCCTGACGGTACGGTCCCCGACAGTACTATACAATTTTAATCGGAATTTCTATATTAAATGATCTATATATTCTTACTTTTTATGTTCTGCTACATATTCCTTTATTTCGGATACTTCTATTTCATATTTTTCTTTCAGGTCTTTTAAACTGTTTGTCTCACTTTCATCTTCCGGAATGGAAAAAGTTTCAAGGAATTTTCCATAATCATCTATCATATTTTTTATCTCCATCAAAGTTGTTTTACCTTTTATTTCATCTTCAGAAACCGGAACATGTTCTTCAGAAGCACCATCTGTAATATCCAAATCAGTCTCAGGAATCTCATTCATGTATTCCATCGGGTTTTTACCCGTCAGTATATAAGCCATCTCTCCCTCTTCAGAAACAGAGATAAGGGATTTAACGCTGTCAGTATCGCCAATACCGTATTTTTCGACAATAGTTTCAAACTCATACGCATCTATGACAATTTTTTCCTTCATATCCGAAATCGTCCCGGAATATATTTCTGCAAGCAGCCGTATGCTTTCGGGAGATATTATCTCTTCCTCTTCCGGAACGCCTGTCAGTTCTGCAAGGTCTTTCAGTTTGGTTTCAACCTGTACAGTTTCCGGCAGCGCCATCGCCCTGTAAAGATGGCCTTTTGAAATACCATAATTTTCTATCACTTCAATCAGTGATGAAGAACCTCTGATATCAGATACGGAATCATAAGTCTTTATCCTTTCCGTTATGAAACTCCCGTTTACCTGGGAAATCGCTATAGGTATTAAAAAACTGGCAATGACGATAATAACGAATATGTAAAGCGGTAAAGGCTTTCTTTCTTTTTTATTCGGTAAATCGGTTTTAAATCTGGTTTTCAAAGTATTATTGCCACCTTCATTCACCGGACAGGCTTCAACACATTTCATGCACCTTATGCAGTCAACACTTTTAACACTGTTTTTATTCGATACTACTATTCCTGCAGGACATGATGAATCGCATTTTCCACAGTCTATGCAGGTTTTTGTTTTTCTCTTTATGTTGAAGAGGCTGAAAGAATTGAACAAACCGTTCATGGCACCCAAAGGACATACATATCTGCAGAACGGGCGCTCTATTAAAAGCGACAGTATAAGCGTTACTGCTACTGAAATATATCCCGTTATAGAAATTTCGTCTGTCCATATGTTGAATAGATTGTAATAAGGGTCAAAATCGGCAAAAAGAAGCTTTACACTTCTCGCAGTCTGAATTATAACGAGTATGAGTACAGCATATTTTCCAAAACGCAGTATTTTATCCAAAAGCCCGGGAACTTTATTGTATTTGTTTTTAAAAATCTTTTTCCCCAGTTTTCCTACCCATTCCTGAATACTGCCAAGTGGGCAAATCCATCCGCAAAATGATGCACCCGTTAATACCAGCATTATTATCAGGGCGAATATCATTATGAAATCCGACTGATGTATTTTCTGCACATAGTCTCCAGTAGTTATAAAAGTATACATGGTTACTACGCCGCCAAAAGGACAAACCGCATGTAAACTGGCAGTTCCGGGTAAGACTGTGTTGTAATTCTCTTCAAAATAATGGCCTATGGAAAGATATACGATGAAAATTACAAAAACAATCTGAACAAACAGCCTGAATCTCTGAATTTTAGTAGTTTTATTCATTTCATCCTCCAAAGAAAAAGATTTTATACTTCTGATTCTAATATCCTTTCCTTAGAAAATGCTTAAAATTTCCATCAAAGGACTGTTATCACCAGAGAGCGTACTGTTCTTCAATACATCCGGGAATATCTTTCAATTCGAATGTTTCACCATCGATTTTAATGGTTCCGTGATAAAAACCCGCCATCTGTGTGAGATTGACTTTGAAAAAAACGAAATTGGATTTTGATTTTTTCTTACTCTTTGGTTCAAAATAGATATCTATCTGATCTGAATTCTCCGTTTCCAATATCCAGGGATTGAAATGGTTGAATGGGTCATAGGAGAACTTTATCTCATCTGTTATTTTGAAGACTTTAGAATCGATATAAACGGCATTTTCGTTTATGCCAGTTCCTTTAGTCCAGCCAGCACCAAGATTCAGCCCGAGGCTTCTCCCGTCAACAATCCCCGATGCAGTTGCCCAATTCCAATGCGTTCTGTAAGGCCATTTCCCATGTCCGAAATCAAGAGCGGCAAATGAATCTTTTTCATCAAAAATAAATTCTTTGGAATCAATCGTAACCTTTCCGCTTACCGGAAGACAATTCTGTTTTGAGGTGAATTGAAATACCCTTTCATTCCAGGGTACAACTACGTTTAAAGATTCCTTTTCCCTGCTAAGAATTATCTTCAGGTCAAATTGCGCGCGTTCTGCCCTTCCGCTTATCAGAACATATTCATCAATATTTTTTTCTTCTACCGAAAAAAGCCCTTTTTCAACTTTTATATCCGAATAGACTTCTGCACCGAATTCCAGAAATTCGGGTATCATGAATTTCTTTGAAAAATCATAGGCTCTGCCATTTTCAAGATCATAAAGGTAGAAATTTATGCATTTTAATATTCCCGTATTTATAGTCGCGAGAAATAAAATGTATTTCTCATTGGAAATCACCCAGTGATTCCATCTTTTCTTTCTGATACTATTCTGATAATTACAGCTATGAAATGGTTTCCTGGCCCACCCTTTCGCATCACTATTCAGCTTTCCATCACTTTTACAGACATTGACTTTATTGAGGATTTCTTTTATTACTGAAGAAATGGTAATCACCTCGTGTATTTGAATTGGAAGTTTTAATGAACAATTATATATTATAGTCATTTATTTGCCAAATATTCATTAATTCACCCCTAATCAAAATTGACAAAACTAACGATTGTTAGTATAATAATAAAAAAATTATTCGTGAGGTCTGAAAATATGAAGAAAATAACCGCAATTATTGGTAGTCCCAGAAAAGGCGAAACTTATAAAGAATTGAAAAGAATCGAAAATGACATAAAAAAATACGATAAATCGGATGATTACGAATTCGATTATGTTTTCCTGAGAGAAATCGGTATAGAAGACTGTCTTGGTTGTCATTTATGCATAGAAAAAGGAGAATCTTTCTGTTTTCAGAGTGAAAAAATAACAGAATTAAAAAACAAAATGGTGCAAAGTGATTTGATCATTCTTGCAAGTCCGGTATATAACGATCACGTAACCTCGCTTATGAAGAAATTCTTCGATTATTTAACTTATTTATGGCATAGGCCGGAAATGTTTGGCAGAAAATTCTTCGGTATTTCCAGTGGTGGAGGCATGTTCAAAAACACCTTTTCATATATGAAGAAAAACATCCTCAACTGGGGTGGTGAATGGTTAGGTCAGCTTGGAATTCCTCATTACGATTCACTCACACCTAAATATGCCGAAAAAAGTGATTTAAATCGTCAGAAATCTATAAAAATAATTGTAAACTCTGTAAACAAAACTGGCTTAAAATCCCCCAGTTTAGGCAGACTTATTTATTTCAACATCTGGAAAATTAATGCACAGGCGTGTAGAAAAAGTATTCCTGCGGATTTTGAATACTGGAAACAGAAAAAACTGTTTGAAGCTGATTATTATTACCCAGTTAAAATATGCCCGTTTAAAAAATTAATCGCATCTATCATGAAACGTATGATTCACAGCTTTATGAAGAAAGTTTATAAAGGGTATTGATTAAATTTAAAAACTGATATCGTTTTTCCCATTATGTTTTACTTCATACATTTTTTTATCTGTATTCCTTACTATTTCACCAATTTCATGATTTTTATCCAGTTTCTCAATACCGACACTTATTGTCAGCCCATTTTTATCGCTGAATTCTTTCATTATTGCCCTGGTTTTCCTGATCATTTCATTTTTTCCTATGCCACTGAATAAAACAATGAATTCATCGCCGCCAATCCTGCCAGCATACGAATTTTTATCCAGGTTCCCGTTTATTATATTTATAAGCGAACACAGCACACAGTCTCCACGATCATGTCCGTATTTGTCGTTAACAATTTTAAAATTGTCGATATCTATCAGAAGAAGGTAACTTTCCATTTCATTTTTCAATTCACTTTCTTTTTTTATAAGCTCAAAAATATACCGCCTGTTATATGCTCCGGTAAGTTCATCGGTTATGGATAACTCCAGCAGTTTTTTCCTTTCCTTTCTGTACAGTTCGTTTATAAAGTAGAAAAGCCACACAAGAGCAACAAAAGTATGGCAGTAGCAGAAAACCTGATTACCGAATAAATCAGCTTTATCGGATAAACTGATCACTGAATCAGGATTAATATGTTCTATGAAAAAAAGCATCATAACCATCGCAAAATAAAAGAATAAAATCAGATATTTCCATTTTTTTCTAATCAGTATTAAAGTGGCAACAGAATTTACCAGAGTACTCAACAGAAGACCTGATTGAAATCCACCGTTTGAATACCATAAAAAAGGCGTTTCAAAAAAATTAACTACAATTACAGATAATAAAATCCATAATTCTCTATTTCTAGAATATTTTAAAAAATCAGGAATATACCAAGCAACGCCGCAAAACCAAAAATCACTATTGAGGAAAAAGACGGTAGTTCCACCAGCATATTCATAGTTCCGGAAATAATATTTATGATAATGGACAGGGAAATCAATACTATAAATACCCTGTAATAGACAGCATCTGTTATCGAATTAGAATTGCCATGCCAACCCATATTATCTTCTAAATATTTGTTTTAATTTTTTTATCGAAAAGAATACTTCCATTGGTGTTCCTGAAAACAAGTTCAAAATCTTCTTCATTCACTTTCAGTTCCAGAAAACCATGATATTCATTAGTATACCATTCAGAATAGGGAGAAAGAATAGTTCTCTCAGGGTCCAGCAATCCCCCCGCAGTACCTATTACTGCATAATGTACACCATCTTTTTCAAGATATTCCATCTGATGATTGTGTCCTGAAACAACCAGATCTACCCCTTTTGCCTCTAATATAGGTGATATTTCCGTAGTGGTTTCATAATGATCCGCCCAACTCATTCCATGCAATATTATTCCCGATGTGTAGAAGGTACAATGACTTAAAACAACTGTAAAATCCGACTTTGGTATATCGTTGAGCTGATTTTCAAGCCAGGTCTTATCATCTGCCGTAAATTCTGCTGTACCCCAATATAGTGGCAGGGTTATGAAATGTATGTTTCCGAAATCAAGCCTTCCCCGTCTGTTCGTATAAGCACTGTTTTCAGGATTAACACTGAAAAACCTCTCATAATCCTTTTCCCCTCCGAACAGTACATCATGATTTCCGGCCAGAAAATAAGTTGGTACGGCAAAGTCTTTCATATCAAAAACTTTGATAAATTCAATCCAGTCTTTTCCCGTAAAACCTGTTTCCACCATATCTCCGAGATAAAAGAATCCACTGTATTTATTTTCCTCTTTATAAATTTCTTTTACAATGTCGATTGTACTCTGAGGGTCACTTACATCTCTTCCGAAATGGGCATCGGATGTAAATGCGAAACGTCTCTGATCTTTTATATCTGGAGTATAAAAATGGGAGTTTTCACCATTTTCAAACTTCACCTCGTACTTTTTATCGTATTTCAGTTCATTCAAATGGTATACCTGTTTATAACTCATGATACCGTTATTTATATCCGAATTGCTTTCCCCGTTATTTATTTTTATCTCACCATTTCTCTTTTCTTTTGACCATTCCACAATTGCCATATTTTCATAGGCATTTCCTTCTTTAGAAGCATCAAACAACAAAACAGGAGGTAATTCCTGATTTTCAGGTATAAGGCCGCTCTGAGTATAAATCGCTACAGCGACTGATGGAAGGGTAAAAAACACCGCAAGAATCATGGTGATGACTGTGAAAATTTTCTTTCTTTTTCGGAACACCCTATCAAAAATAAACTTCTTAAGCACTGCAAAAACAGGTGCTATGAAAGCAGTTAAAAATATAACCGTAAATATATTCCTGTAAAACGGTTCCCATTGCAGAAGGCCTTTAGTCCCACTTAGCGAATACAACCATAAAGTTATGGAAAACACAATCACAAAATTCAGTACAATAACTGAAAAATAAAACATATTTCCCTTCCCGATTTTCATATACAACCTCCGGATTTTATTTTTTATTCACATATTTATCAGTCTGTCCAATAAATAAAAATAATAAACAATATTGGAAATAAGTAATAATAACCGGGGGACTGTACCAGATTTTTTAGGACCGCACCAAGTTATTATGAGAGTTTCTTTGTTAAATTTATACGTTTATAAATCAGATATTTTTCATTACGGGTACAGTCCCTATCGGTACAGTCCCCTTTATCAATTACTATTTTTTAGGACAGTCTACACTTATTTATAATCAGAATACTTTTTTGATATTATAACAAAATAAGTCATTATTTTTCTTTAAGAATCCAAAACAAACAGGGGGTATACCCCCTGTTTTTAACAAAATTAACAGAAAATTATGTTTTCTAACTATTGACAACCACTCGACACCTATGTCTAAAATCTGCTATGTAATACTTAAGGTGTGATATTTGTGCAAACTTTCTTTTTTATTTTCAACTAACAATAAAATTTTAAGATATTGGGATGATATAGGAGGCAGATTATGAAAAGAGATCTGACAAAAGGCGGAATTTATAAAAATCTATGGATAATGAGTGTACCAACTATGATCGGATTCACCGCACAGATGGTTTACGACCTTGTGGATATTTTCTGGATTGGAAAAATATCGGGAAGTGCCGTTGCCGGTGTTACGATTTTCTCAACTCTTTTCTGGCTGCTGAGTACATTGAATGACATAATCGGTCAGAGTTCGGTTTCCCTAATTTCACAGAAATACGGCAACAAGGATATTAAGGGCACTAATCTGGCAATAGAGCAAACGATTACCTTTAAATGTTTCATGGCGTTGATCTCTATGGTTGTGTTTGTGTTGTTCATAAGACCTATGGTGGGTTTTTTCACTACGGAAAAAGCCGTTATTGATTCGGCAATGGACTACGGATACATCAGGCTGTTCTTCCTGCCGATAATGTTCTCCTCATATTCTGTAAACACTGCTCTCAGATGTATTGGGGACGCTAAAACCCCCATGATTATAATGTTCGTAACAAGTATAATTAACATCGTACTTGACCCTTTACTCATGTTCAGTACTATTCCCGGTACAAACATACCAGGATTGGGAATGGGTGTTTTCGGAGCAGGACTTGCCACGGTTATTTCTCAGACAACGGCATTTTTAATAGGGTTCATATATCTATTCTCTGGTAAGGCCCATATAAAACCAAGTATTAAAGGATTATTCAAACTCGATTGGAGTATCGATAAAAAGCTTCTGACTATAGGACTCCCAAATGGAATCCAGGCATTTCTCAGAAATTTATCCGGTGCAGCTATCATGAAATTCGTATCGATGTACGGTACATCGGTAGTGGCTTCGGTGGGAGTGGGAAACAGGATTTTCGGACTGGCATTCATGCCGCTTGTCGGTATAGAAATGGGAAGTGGTACGATTATCGGTCAGAACCTGGGTGCAGAAAAAGTCGAAAGGGCTGAAAAAACCGCACATGCTTCTGCAATAGTGTCGGTTATATTCATGGCGATTTTCACATTGATTTGCTGGCTTTTCGGGGATCAGATAATAGCCTGCTTCAACAACGACTCCAAAATAGTCCTGCAAGGTGCGGAATATTTGAGATACGGTTCTCTGGGCCTTATAGCACTTGCAGTCGGTTTCGGGTTATCCCCCGTATTTGGCGGTTCAGGTTACAACATGCCTTTCGTTGTCGCAAGTCTTATTTCCAGATGGGTTATACAAATTCCACTGCTATTCCTGTTCATAAACGTTCTTAAGCTCGGTACGCTTTGGGTATGGCTGTCTTATGTATTTGGAGACATTGTGGAATCCGCAATATACATAGTTTATTACAGAATCGGTAAATGGAAACAGAAACGGGTTTATTAAACCTCAGATATTTATTGGCGTAAACGGAGGTTTAACCTCCGTTTTTTATTTAAGCAACAGGAGGAATTCTTATGAAAAGAGATTTAACAACCGGAAATATATACAAAAATCTATGGGTAATGAGCATACCCTCAATGCTCGGTTATATGGCACAAATGGTTTATGACCTGGCAGATATTTTCTGGATAGGTAAACTTTCTGGAAATGCCGTAGCCGGTGTTACGATTTTCACCACCGTATTCTGGTTGTTCAGCGCATTCAACGGCATAATAGGTAAAAGTTCCGTATCCATAATATCTCAGAAATTCGGTGCAAAAGATCATGTGGGGGCTAAAGAAGCCATAGAACAGACATTCGTTTTCAAATGGATTGTCGCATTAATATCCACGGTCTTTTTGATATTCTTCATAAAACCAATAGTAAACATGTTTTCTTCGGATAAAACCGTTATTGAACAGGCATTAAGTTATGGGTATATCAGAATTTTCTTTCAGCCGATTATGTTTTCTTCATTTACGGTAAACACGGCTCTCAGATGCCTTGGAAACGCAAAGCTTTCTATGAATATAATGTTTGTCGTAAGTATTATAAACATAATCCTCGATCCGCTTTTCATGTTTGAAACAATTCCCTTTTTAAACATGCCGGGGTTGGGAATGGGCGTTTTTGGTGCAGGACTGGCTACGGTTATTTCTCAGACGATGGCATTTTTAATCGGATTTATAGTACTTTTCTCGGGAAAGGCACATTTAAAACCACGTTTAAAGGGGTTACTAAAAATAAACTGGCAAATCGGAAAAAAATTGCTAACCGTCGGATTACCAAGTGGTATAGAAACTTTTTTGCACAGCTTTTCCGGAACAGTTGTCATGTTTTTTGTTTCAAGTTACGGCACGGCTGTAGTTGCCGCAGTTGGAATAGTCAACAGGATTGTCGAATTCGCTTTCATGCCACTTGTGGGTTTGGAATTGGGTAGTACCACGATAGTAGGTCAGAATTTAGGTGCTGAAAATATTAAAAGGGCAGAAAAAACCGCTCACGCTTCTTCGCTGCTGTCAGTCGTATTCATGTCTCTTTTTGTATTTATAAGTTTCATGTTTGGAGATAAAATAGTGGGTATTTTCAGCAATGATATTCAAATAATAGAAATCGGGTCGATAATTTTGAAATACGGTTCCTCAGGGCTTGCCATACTCGCAATTGGATTTGGTATTTCACCGGTATTCAGTGGTTCGGGCTACAATTTGCCTTTTTTAATCGCAAGCATAGTTGCAAAATGGGTTGTGCAGATTCCCATACTTTTCCTTTTCGTTCATATTCTCAAAGTGGATTTGAATTTGGTATGGTTCTCCATTATATTTGCAAATGCAACTGAATCTATAATATACATAATTTTCTACAAAAAAGGTAAATGGAAAAACAAAAGGGTTTATTAATACTCTTGATTTCATATGAGTTGGGTTTCATAAACAAATATGTTCTTTGTTCTCTTTGATAAAAAATGCCAATATTAAATTCGTATAAAATAAGATAATGCATAATATGCAAACACTTTATTCCAGTTTATAAGGATAGATATTCCTATAAAAAGTAATTACCGGGTACAGTCCCAAAACACACTGGTACAGCCTCACTTTATTAGCAACCTTTTTAGGCGATCTATATAAAGATCAAGATATGAATATTGACGCATCATATCTCAATCTAAAGCATTTATATACCTATTTATAAACCCTTTGGCATTTCAACATACACATCACATATTATAATCAAATAAATCCAAAATAAAAAGGTGCGGATTACTCCGCACCCTCTATCCTTATCCACCCGGTCGGCTAAAAGACATTACCTCCACGGGTATCAGATGATATAAATTCTTTCACTAACCTACCACCTCCCTTTTACAAGAAGTCGCTAGGAAGCTCCCTAGTATATTTATACCACAAATCGCCAAAAAAAACAAGCCATTTCCAAAATCAGAATAACGATTTAAGATTTTCAGAATCTATCCAGTAATATATGCCATCATCGAATAAAACTTTTTTGAAACCTTTTTTTGCCTCAACTATTTTTACCATGTCTCCTGCTGTCGAATTTTTAATAATGGGATAATCATATTTAGGTCCCGCATATAGCGGTGAGGAAAAAGAAACCACGGCGTATTCCGGATTCGAATTCGCACCGATTATGTGAAACAGACAGAAACAGGCGATAGCAATTGACACTATTAATGTCAGTGCATACAGCATCCTTTTTTTCCTGTACAGAAACAGCATAGATAAAACGAACACAGATACGGATAATATAGTAAGTATAATAAACAGGTTGCGGTCGAACCTGAAAATTTCGTATATACTCTGCCCGGTAAGATAATAATGTTTCTGAATGAGTTTTATATTCTGCACCACATCTTCTTCCGTACGCAGGAGAGCCGAACGGTAGAATTCCCGCTGAACTTCCCATATATCGGTTTTTTTACTGTAAACAAGTCCCAGATTATATCTTACATCTGCAGAATCCGGAAACCTATTCACAAGAATTCCGAACGTTTTAAACGCCATATCGTAATCTTCTTCAAGATAATATTTAACACCTTCATCGAATAAAGCCCTGCTGATATCCTCAGAAGTCTTTTCCCTGATTCCGTTGAGTCCGAGAAACACCTCAGAGTTCCCGCTATTACCCTGATATTCAACAACTTCATAGACAAGAGTTTTTTCATCAAGTGTAATTGTTGCATTTGATTTCAGGTCAAAATACTTATAAGAAGGTATTTTCAATTCAACAAAACCGGCATCTTTTTTATCTATAAGATATTCAAAATTGTACTCATAAACCACACGGTTGAAATATTCATGTTTCTCTATATTACTGTTGAAAAGGGTTATTTTCGCATCAGAAGGTGTTGCTTCAATGTTCAGTGGATTGCCGACTATTATGGATTCAGATTCTATTTTCATATTTAAAGTATTTGAATCCGGGCTCTTAACAGATATATTTTCAATATTGCAGTAATAATCCAAACCGTTTAAAACCTTTAAAGTCGTGGGTAATTTTAAATATTCCACTTCCACATTTTCATTCGCGTAAGAAATATTCTCATGTTCTTTATTCTCAGAATCTTCCCATACCACCCGGGGATGATAGACGTTTACAATCAGATTATCTGTTTCATCTGTCAATTCCGGAGTGATTTTTATAATAAGCAGATCTTCACAAATCATGTAATATTCATCTTCCAGATTCACCAGATATGTAGGCAGGAAAGACAGATTTTCGACTTTCGAATATAGCGGAGGATAATAAAAAGATCCGCTGTAACTGAGTTTATCATCGGGATTTAACTTTCTGGCGATCATGTGATGAATGATATACTGATCTCCCTCATAAACCTTGTTAATCGAAGGCATACTGCATCCGAAATATTCCCCTCTAAGATTTTCCCAATATCTGTTGCCTGCCATTTTTTCTATATCTTGTATAATCTCATTTTTTCTGCTGATAAGTGCTTTTATCTTATTTTCCGGAAGTACAAACCTTATGGGTAAATTGTCTTGCGAATATGTTTGAAAATCATCCGCCAGAATTACCTTGAAATTCATTATCCCTTCGGCGCTTCCCGTAAGCAACATACGAAATACTTTCCGTTCCTCCTCATTCACAAGCAATTCGGTTGAAAGAATCTGCAACAGGGGACGTGGAGGTTTCTGGCTGTTTATAAGGTCTTCATAGAATTCAGTTATTTGATTGTAGTCTCCATTTATAGTATATTCAGAGGGAATTTCAATGTATATGTTCTTTAAATTCAATTCACTGCTGCTGAGATCGATAGTCAGATAAAACGGAGTCCCACACTCCACAGAGGCTCCGCTGAATGAGTAAGTATATTTTTTCAGTATATTCTGTGACATGACAGTCGTGAACATGGCGAAAATCAGTATGATCATTAAAACAGCTATATTTTTTTTACGGCAGCACATCAGCATCACCACCTTCTCCGCCTTGCCCGTCACCATACGCTCCGTTCATATTCTGGTTTAAGGACTGAGAATCATCGGGAGAATTATCCCTTAAAAACTGTTCCAGATCTTCAAGGCTTTCTTCATCATTTTTATCTTCTTCACTTTGATTCTGATCATCATTATTGCTGCCAGAATTATCATCTTGATCCTGATCTTTCTGCCCTTCGCTTTCCTGTTCTTCATTATCAGCATTTTGATTATCCTTATTATCGTCGCTGTTTTCATCTTTCTGATTATCTTTTTCGTCCTGATTATTTTCATCTTTATTTTTATGCCTCATAAGCCTTTCATATGTGATTCTGTAATTTTCAATGGCCCTCAGATTGAGCCTGTTTTTCATCATTGCCTGTTCATATGCCTTCAAAGCTTCTTCAAGATAGCCAAGCTGATATAGTGCATCACCGAGTGATGTTAAAACTTCGTCACTTTCATTTCTGGTGTCATCTTCACAGGCAAAAGATTTAAGGAATTGCCTGTAAGCCTCATGATATTTCCCATCCTTATACCAAACGACTCCGGTATTATGATTTTCAACCGCGCTGAAAGGATCTGCCGAAAGCTTTTTAAGCTGGGAATGTAAAAGATCTTCTTCAGGCGAAGAAGTCAGAACACCCACAAAAACCATCAAAAGTATTATAATTGTCAGGCAAATTACATTTTTTCTCATATCATTTTCAACCTCAAAGAACAACCGATATAAACAGTGCTATAATTGCTATCAGTAAAAATATGTACGATATGTCATTTCTGATTTCATATGTATTGCTCACAGTACCGGCTTCCTGATTTTTTTGAATGAATTCCTTATACTCCTGGGACATCCTGGTATTTTCATCGTATATGAACAATCTCCCTCCGGTATTAAAAACTATTTTTCTCAATTCATCTATATTTGGTTTCGAAATATGTTCGTCCCCATAATATCCCTTGAATTTTCCCGTCTCATCGTAAAGAGGTACTTTCCCACCAACTTCGGTGGCAATCACTTCAATCCATACTTCAATATCCCTTTCTTTCATTTCGTTGAGAGTCTCCTGAGAAGGATAAGCCTGGCTTTCTCCATCGGTAAAAACGAGTATCAGTCTTGTTGGAATTATTTCCACACCGTTGCTTTTACGTATATTCTCCATATTGTCGTATTCGTCAACAATCCTTTTGAAAAGAACTTCATAGTCTGTCCCGGTATTCTTTATAAATCCGGGTTTGATACTTTTAAGAAACATTCTAAGCACTTCCCTGTCCTCGGTGAAAGGACTGAGCAGTAATGCTTCCGATGAAAAAGGGATCAGGCTGACTCTCGTATCAGGCTGTTCCAGAACAGATGCGATTTCCTTCATCTGAACCTGAAACCTGTCAGGATACAAATCCTGTGTATTCATGGACGGACTCACATCAAGCGCTATCATAACATCAGACTGACGTGTGGATACCGAAATGAGTGTCGAACCCACATACGGTTGTGCCATTGAAAAAACAGTACAGAATAAACCTATACACAGCATAAGTGCCTTTAAATTAGTTTTTGGAAAAGAATAACCCCTGAAAAACTGCCTGAAAGATTTCTCTGAGAAATATTTCATCGCCTCTTTTTTACTTTTCCATATTTTAAAAAATGGTATTATCATAAATGGCAACACTGCGAGCAAAAGCATCAGAGAGTTTTCATCTGCAAAATTCACAATACCACTCCCTTACATGCTATATATTCTATATTCATTGCCAAAGCAAGTAATATAGCCGCAACCAATAAAAAATCCGAATAATGGTCTATATAATACTCAAAATATTCCGTTTTTGAAACTTTGTTCCTTTCGAGTTTTTTTATCTCTTTCCATACCATTTCACTTGAGTAATCCGAACTTAACTCAAAATACTTTCCGCCAGTGTTGTAACAGGAATTTTCAAGATTACCCTCTACATATCCGTCATCCCCCACGTTAATACAGTAAAGCCTTATATTATTTTTCGTAAGTATTGCTTCAACCTCTTCGGGTACCGATATTCCGGAATTGTTATAACCATCAGTAATTACTATTATTGCCTGAGAAACATTCGAATCATCGTATAGTCTGTTTTTTGCAACTATTATTGCATCCCATACTGCAGTGCCATCTTCGATAGTTCCCGGGTATTTGTGAAGATTTGATGCATAATAATCTATCGAATTGTGGTCAAAACTCAATGGCATAACCGTATAGGCACTGAAAGCAAAGACCACAAGTCCGGTCCTTTCTTTCTGTGTTATCCCGGAAAGCTCCATCAAAATGTCACCTGCAATTTCGATTCTGGGTTTGGAAGATGTACTTGAATACTCGTTCATTGAAGTTGAAATATCCACACAAAACATTATATCCAGAGCGGATTTTTGAATATCCGATTCGATATATTTTGTAGTGACAGGACGGGCAAGTGCAACTATCAGCAAAACAAGAGCGACATATTTAAACACCGAAGATAACAGCTTGAAATTGACAGAGTGTTTTTCCACTTCAAACAGGAATTTCGCACCTGAAAAATCAAACCCTTTTTTTCTGTTTCTGCGATATGAAATAACAGCCAGAACAACCGGAATTACAAGTAAAATAAAAACATACGGATACATTATCTTCATGATATAATTCCTTTCAACTACATTTCTATATCTTTCAAAACCCTTTTAAACAACCTTTGAAATTTTTCATAATCGGACCTGAGTTCTGTTTTGCCTATTTCAGTCCGGGAATACTTTATACTGTCACATTTCTCCATAAATATGACTATTCTTTTTTCAATTGACGGGGTAAACTCATTTGATACCTGGAATATACTTTCCGCTTCCTCTGGTGTACTTTCCATCAAATCAATGCCGTAAATCCTGTCCACATAATCTCTCAGTATCCTTGACATATCGTAATAAAAACTGCGAATTTCCTCAGGAGATTTTGTTTTTAAATACTTTTTCTTCATCTCCGAATACTCTTTGAGAATATCACTTGCACGATCTATTTTCTTCTCACGTTTCAGCTTTAAACTAGGTTTTTCTCCCTTTACAATTGAATAAATCCTCAGAGAACTTAAAAACACCAACAGAATTACTGCACCAAGAAATATTGGTTTATGCATTTCAGGATATTTTTTTAATGTCGGTATAAGTCTGTCGGACAAACCGAATTCATCCTCTCTTTCATACACATCAAGGTATATCAGAGAAGAAGTGGCGACCAGTGTATCATCGGAATACACAAACAACACGGGTGTTTCAAATGCCCCGGCTTTTAAAGGTATGATAGGATAAATCCCGATATTTTTGTACTTATTTTCAGAAATTCTGATATTAGTGGATATTGGCGTACCCAATTCAAAAGTACCGGCAAGTTTTTCCGGCCCGGCAACACTCACAACAGAAGGAGCCCCTTCGGTATAAACTGTAACCGTGAGGTCTATTCTTTCCCCCGTATACACTTCTGATCTGTCAACACCAATTTCAACCGAAAGTGGCGCTGCTGAAAAAATAATAGTAATTGACAGGAATAAAATTATAACTGAATATATTTTAAAATCTACCAGATTTCTTCTTAAAATAAAGAGAAAACTTTTTAACATAATCTTCTCCTAGGGTTATGGGAATAATGTCAAGCCCATGCTTGGTGAATATCCTGCTGACATTAACCGTATGCTCTTCTATTCTTTTTTTGTATGCTGCTGCTGTACTCTCCGAAAAAAGGACATTCCTGACTTTTCCCGATTCGGGATCCAGAATTTTGTAAAACCCCAGAAAAGGCCCTGATTTTTCGACAGGATCCATCATCATTACCGGTATAACCTGATGCTTTATATTAAGCCTTTGCAGGGATTTCGCCGAATTCAGGATTATTTCCTTATCCATAAGAAAATCCGAAAAGAACAGAATTATAGAGGTATCTTTCAATATTCCTCTCAGGAAATTCTCCACCAGAGAGTAATTTGCTTTTCCAATGCCTGCTGTGGTAAGTGTGGTGTCTATTGTCGTCAGGGCATTCTTTAAACTTGCTTTAGGTTTTATATATTCTTCAACAACATCGTTAAAGAAAACTCCCCCTACCCTGTCACCAACTTTCAAAGCGGCAAAAGACAATGAGGCTATTATTTCGGCCGTAAACTCTTTTTTTGTGATTTCCTTACTCCAGAATTCCATAGTTTTTGAACAGTCCACTGCAAAAATCAGATTAACCGATCTGTCTTCTTTATAGTCTTTAACGAAAAGTTTTCTGTTTTTGGCAGTTGAAGTCCATGAAATGAATCTCACATCATCTCCGGAATAGTATTTTCTTATCTCGGAAAAACTCATTCCCTGACCCCTGAAAGCCGACCGGTAACTGCCAATAAGCCTGGAAGTTACTTTTCTGCCGGTTTCTATTCGTATATCTCGTACTTTTTTTATTATTTCCTCTCTCGTCACTTTTTACAATCCCCTATTACTAAATTAAAATCATGGAACCGTCAGCGATTTAAGGATTTTTGCAATTATCTCTTCAGAATGTACCCCTTCCACTTCTGCTTCGAAAGAGGGAAGGATTCTGTGTCTCAGTACCGGGTAAGCCATTTCCTTTATATCCGAAGCCGTGACATAATCTCTGCCTTTTACAAGAGCGAGTGCCTTTGAAGTCTTCATAAGCGAAATACTTCCCCTGGGAGAAGCACCAAATCTGATCAACGGTTTAAGTGGCTGCAGTTTATACATATCAGGCCTTCTGGTTGCATATACTATATCCACAATGTATTTTTTCAACTTATCATCTATATGCACAAAATTTACAGATTCCTGTAATTCCTTTATTTCATCCAAATCCATTATAATATTCAGCTTTGAATCCTCATCTTTGCTCTTAAGGTTTAAAATCTGTAATTCTTCACTGGGTGACGGATATGTTATTTTCAGCTTCATCATAAACCTGTCTGTCTGAGCTTCCGGCAGAGGATATGTTCCTTCCTGCTCTATAGGATTCTGTGTTGCCATTACCAGAAATGGCCTTGGCAGGGAATAAGTTTCTTTCCCAATGGTAACCTGTTTTTCCTGCATGGCTTCGAGCAAGGCAGATTGAACTTTTGCCGGTGCCCTGTTGATTTCATCCGCCAGTATGAAATTTGTAAAAACAGGCCCTTGTTCTACTATGAATTCTTCCCTTTTCATGTTGAAGATTAGTGTTCCGGTTATATCACCGGGAAGCAGGTCAGGCGTAAACTGAATTCTTTTAAACGACAGATTCACGATTTTGGCAAATGTACTTATTGCCAGAGTCTTGGCAAGACCTGGAACACCTTCTATCAATATATGGCCTTTGGCAAGAAGGGCAATTGCTATTCCCTGCAGCATATTCTGCTGGCCGATTATAACTTTGTGAAGTTCATCAAATACAGAAGAAATTACTCCTGAATATTTTTCAAAATCACCAGAAACTATTTTTTCGTCCATTTTTCCCCTCCAAGAACTTAAAATACCGGGTACGATAAGGCAAGAACAGAAAATTATATCATATTAAAAATATTATAGCTCTTCAAACATCAATTAACACAGTATATTCACAATCAATTCATTTCACTAAAAGAAAACACTCTGTATAATTCAACTATAAGGAATAAATCTGAAAAACGGAGGATTGTTATGAATAAGAATGGAAAAGCCGGAGTACTGTTTTATCAGAGAAATGCCGATTTTGAAAAATTCTTCGATGAAATAAAAGATATCGGATTAGATTATGTCGTCACGGTAAAAAATGTTGTGGAAAATACAAATTTCTGCGAAACAGCGCAGAAACATAAAATACCTTTTTATATAGATTTCCCGGTTTTTTACAATAGAGATTTCCTGCAAAAAAAACCGGAATACTACGCGATAACAGATAAAGGACATCATGCGACAGAAAGCTGGTCCCATTTTGTGTGCCCTTCGAGGAATGATTATTTTGATATGAAACTTCAGGAACTTGCCGATATAGTTAGGAATTTTTCTCCGTCCGGAATTTATCTGGACTTTATACGCTTTTTCGCTTTCTGGGAATTTATATTCGAAAACACAAATATAAATTCAATACCGGATACATGTTACTGCCCGAAATGCCTTAACAGCTTTATGGATTATAGTGGTATAAACCTCCCTTCTGAAAAGACAGACATATTGGAAATTTCCGGTTACATAAGAAACACCCACATCAACGAATGGACTGATTGGAAGACTTCCCTTATTTCTGAAAAAGTAAAAAAGATAAGAAATACGATAAAAAGAATAAATAAGGATATTTTTCTGGCAAGCCATGTAATCCCCTGGAAAAAAGACGATTTTAACGGAGCTCTTGAAAATGTAGTAGGGCAAAGTGTCGAAAAGATGTCAGAACATCTCGACTACATCTCACCAATGCTTTACTCGCCTATGCTCGGAAGAACTACGATATGGACAGAATCTGTGCTGAAAGAATTTTCAGAAAGAAAATCAGCAAATTGTGGGCTTATAGCTACCATTCAGGGAAACAAATGTTATGATGAACCTGATGTAAGTAAAGAGGAATTTGAAAAAACGGTAAAAACCGCATTAAATGTCCCCAGCGATGGTTTTATGATATTCAACTGGAAGGGAATAGAAAATGACACTCAAAAAAAGGTCATATTAAAGAATATATTAAATTCAAATTAAAAAAATATACACCCATCCTTATTTATGTAGTATAATAAGTTATAAAACCGTACTAATTCAATACAACATCCATAATAAGGAGGAACTTTATGAAATTATCCAGAATTATTCTTTTAATTTCTACAGTTGTTGTAATAATTCTAGCCCTCTCATCATGTTTCATTTTCAACGTCAGCTTTTCAGGAATATACACCCTGGAAGAACTTAAAAGTGGTGCCTATGTAGGTGGCTCTATACTTCTCAATTCTGTTTCAGTAAACAACAGTCAGTTAAAACCAGGTATGTACGTACCCTTCAGAATAGATGAATATGAATGGGTATATGATGAAGAAGTACTTGGTAATGTGGAAAAACACCTGAAAGCAGATTATGGATATTTAAAGATAATTGAAATTCTTCCGGAAGACCTGAGAATTGACCTTATTCTGTTTGATGATGATGGAAGTATAAAAATAAAGAAGAGAAACACGTTGTTAAGCCAGCTTGAGAATTTAGATATGAACGGTGACTCTAAAATGGATTTTGTTTTTGAAAACGTATTCTCACTTAACGGAAGCCGTGCCACTGATGAAAACAGTTTTTTCCTGACTTTCCATAGTCAAGCGGAAAATTCTGTTCCGACAGTAAATACAAGGGATCTGGAAAATAGTTATTATTGCTCTTACAGAATAGAAGATCCTGAAAATGTATGTGCGAACAGTAATTTACCAAAATCAATGGTTGCAGTGAGTAAAAATAAAAAATTTGTTTTTGACGATAATAACTTTAAAATTTCTACCGAAACAAACTTCTCAACTCCTACACAAATTGCCTATGAATCAGCTGGGCTTCCTTTGATTAACGCTGGCGATATAATTTATGACAACCGTTATATGGCATTGAGAGAAGTACTTGCAGTTACCCCATTTAACGATGTCACTATTATAGATACTACTCCGACTACGATGGACAAAGTATACGGATCGGTTTATCTGGATGTTGAAGGAACTGTGGGCGAACTCAGAAACAGATATTCAAAAAACACACCGAGATGGACACAGAATATTCTCAACGAAAAATTCCAATACACACTTTACAATCTCGGAGATGCAAGTGCTGAACTGGAGATCGATACAGTTCTTTCAATAGAAATTGAGGCAAATGTCCATATTTCACTCACAAAATGCTACTGTGATGTCAAAGTCACACTCCCATCAGAACTGACAACATTATTTAAAATAACGCTTACCGAAGAAGTTGAAATACCAATTCTCGATCTGGAAATTTTCGATACACCTCCGATAAGCTTCTTAGTCGGCCCGGTACCAGTTTCAATTCATATGCCGGTTTCTTTATCCGTAGACACCAAAGCCGGAGGCGAAATCGAACTGGATTTCGGAACGAAAATGAAAGGTGAAATCGGGGCAAGAATTTTCGGAGAAATAAAGGCATCCTGGTTCAAAATTAAAAGTCATGCCGAAGTAACTCCCATTTTCAACAGTAAATTCTCTATTGTGGGACCGGAATTAAATGCCAGATTATTTGCCGAAGCAAGAGCTGCCCTCGTCTTCAGTCCGGAAGTTTCAATAGCACTTATTTTTTCTCCCAAACTCGACATTCCGATATACTGCAGAGGAACAATATCTTATGGTACCGATGGAGGGAATTTCGAAGTGGGTGCTGGAATCGAAGCTGATGTTGGTCTTGAAATCGGTTATAAATGGCTGAAAAAATCCTGGGATTTCGGCAAGATATTCAATTGGGAACACATCATATACGAAAAACATTTTTAATACGCAAGATAGAATTTTAAAATAATCATATTTCAGATTTCAACAAAGGTGAGATTTCATATCTCACCTTTTTCAATAAATTTTATATTTCGATGAGTTACAGAAAGGGTAAAATAAACGTTTTAGCCAACAATCAATACCATATTTTTAACATAGACATGTAATCATCATGCGTTATATGTTATATAATATTCACAGCTTTAATTAAATATTTCGAGTGGTGATTGTATGAAAGCATTCAGGTTCTCTGATTACGATATAAATGCGACTAAAATATTTTTAAATAATTTTTACGCATACACAAGACTACACTCTGCCATAATTTATTATGACGACATTGTTATAACCAATAAAATCTGGCGTCCTATATGTACAAAGTACCACAGGACAAATCCCGAAACTTTTAAATGCTGTGAAAAAAATGAAAACGAATTGATAAAACAGCTTGAAAACGGCAAGGTTTTTCCCCTGTCAGAATGTGATAACGGCCTTATAGATGTGGCTTTTTCGGTTAATATCGATAATGTTCCCCTGGCAATAGTAATACTCGGACAATTCCTTTTCGAAAAACCCAACCTGAACTTCTTTATCGACATGGCCGAAAGTAAGGATTTTGATAAAAATAAATACTTGAAAGAAATAGAAAAAATACCGGTAATAAGAAGAAATCAATTAAAAAAAACTCTCAATTTTCTTAAATACACTATATACTCAATTTTTTCCTATCAAATCAAATCGAAAAAACTGGAAGAAGAGACTTCAGTTCTAAGACAAAGAGAGTTATATTTTAAAAAAATTTTTAACGAAACAAACACCATAATAGTGGTAACTGATGAATACGATCAGATAATAGATTTCAACGACTTTGGAGCTTTCAAACTGAATTTCAAAAAAAATTCCATATTGGGAAAAGAGATGAAATCAACTCTTGAACTTATAAGTGAAGATTTTTTATTCCCTCAAAAAGGCGGTTCAAAAGAATTTTTAACAAGGATAAACAGCAGAAACAAGTGTATATTATGGACATCAAACAAATTTATCGCATCCAATGGAAAAACATTTCACGTTTACACTGGGGAAGATGTTACCAAATCAAAAAACTCAGAATCCAAAATAAACAAAAAAAATGAAGTTATAACTACATTATACGAAAAATTGATGGATATGGAAAAAGAGTTGAAAAAACAGTACGATACCGCAGTTATACAGAATGAAATCATAAAAGAATCTGAAAACCGCTATAAACTTGCAACTGAAGGTGTAAATGAAGTCATATGGGATATAGATCTGATATCAGACAACATATTCATATCGGAAAAAATTTCCGAATTACTTGAAGTTGAAAAAAACAGCATAAAAAATTTCGATGATTTTATAAAATATATTCACACAGAAGACAAAGAAACCGTTTCAAATCTATTCAAGAAAATCATGGATAGTAATAAAGATTTATATGAAGATGAATTCAGGCTGATTACCGGCACCGGAGAAATAAAATGGATTCATATAAAAGGCATAATAATCAGAAACAGTAACGGCAAAGGGATAAGAATAGCAGGATCACTTACAGATCTGACAAAGAAGAAAGAAAACGAAGAAAGGATAAAGTTCCTGGCTTTTTATGATTCATTGACTGAATTATATAATAAAAATAAAATTCTCATCGAAATCGACAATATAATAAAAGAAGGCAGTACACCTCTACAAATTTACCTCATAAATATAGACAATTTCAAGTATATAAACGACATATACGGTAACCATACTGGTGATGAAGTATTACTTGAAATATCCAGAAGACTTAAGGATCTATCTCATGTCAAAGGCTACTTAGTTGCAAGGCAATGTAATAACGAATTTTCCATTGTTTCACCCGGTAAGAAAAACAAAACGATTATTAAAAAAGAAATCCAGGAAATAACGGCAACCATTAAGAAAACCATATTTGTACAAAATCAGGAGTTAAGAATTACCGCAAGTATAGGCGTAGTTGGCTATCCGGATAACGGAATGAAAGGCGAAGAACTGCTGCTGAAAGCCGAACATGCATTAAATCAGGCAAAGAAACTGGGTAAAAACACATGCAGTATTTTTAATGAATCTCTTTACAATGAATCCATAACAAAAATAATCAGAATTGAAGAAATAAAAAAATCCATTAATTCTCAAGATTTTTATACAGTTTTCCAGCCAAAAATAAATTTAAAAACGATGAAAAAAGAGGGATTTGAAGTTCTTATCCGATGGCTGCATCCGGAAAAAGGGATTATAAATCCGGATGAATTCATACCAATATCTGAGGAAACCGGGATTATCAAAAAAATAGACTTCTGGGTGATTAAAGATACTGTTCAAAAAATAAAGAAATGGAAAGAGACAGAAAAAAACATGGGCACTATTGCCATAAACCTATCACCTGTAACTCTAAATGATGATGATTATCTGGACAGAATAATAAAATTCATAGATGACTCTCAAATAAATAAAGAAAAAATACAATTTGAAATAACTGAAAACGTATTCATAGAATCATATGAGAAAGCTGTGAAAAAAGTAAATGAATTAAAATCACATGGATTTAAAATAGCTCTTGACGATTTCGGCAAAGGTTTCTCTTCCTTGAGTTATCTCAAAACATTGCCCATAGACGTGTTGAAAATAGATAAAAGTTTCATAGATGATTTACCAAATAGAAAAAACGCTCTGGTAGACCTCATAATAAAAATGGGGCATAGGCTTAAAATAAAAATTGTGGCAGAAGGTGTGGAAAATGAAATGCAGCTGGAATATCTGATAAAACATTCCTGTGATATAGCTCAGGGATATTATTTCTCTAAACCTCTGAAAATAGAATTTGCAGAAAAATTCAGATAAAATCATTTATTAAATGTATAAAAAATTTTATTCATAAGTATCATTTCTAATATTTATTTTCTTATCATCAAGTTGGACATAGTAAATTTTAAAGTGTTATTGGAATAGTGTTTTTTTGGATGGAGTCTCTATTTTAACCGTAATAGAAGTAATCGACGCATTTAATGCAGCGGAAAATTATAACGATATTTTAGAGGCTGCTGAAAAACTCAAATTTTGTCATTCAGAGCAAGAATTTCTGATTTTTCAAATTCGAAGCGAAGAATCCCGGGTTTAGATTCTTTTATTTAACAAGGGTTGAGAAATTAATCTATTTTTTGATTTTAATCACTTTATTTCCTTGAACTTAGCCAATAAATGAATTTAAGTGCAAGGTTTTTCTAAGGATTCCCCAAAAAACCTTGCACTTTTATAAGAAAACATTCTCTGTATACCTTTATTTATAACGATTGAAGGGTTATTCAGCAAACCCTATTTTAAGATTACAGCTTGGTATAGACACACTCGACTCCAATGTAATTTTAGATATAGGTGAATAAAAAACCTCCGGATTAAATCCGGAGGTTTTTTACTGTTTTCAGTTATTTATTTTTTACGCCTATCTACATAATAACAACTTCCAGGTATGTTTTTGACCACTTTTTTTATCTCGGCACATGCATCGTTGACTTCCAGATACATTTTGTACCCCGTATTTTTCAAATCCACACAGGCAACACTCACCGATATCAGCGGAAATTCCTGAATTTCACCTTTTCTGTCAATCGAAATAATCCTTCCATTTTTAGCATCTTCCGATTTATAAAACTTTTTTATTCCCTCATCGAATTCCTCTATAAACATTTCGACGTATTCGACATATGATTTCGAAGGAATTATTGCAACAAAATCATCTCCACCTATATGTGCTATAAATGAGTTAGGAAATCCCCTAGCCTTCTTTTTCAGAAGTTCAGCGGTGAATATTATTATTTTATCTCCCATGGCAAATCCATATTTGTCGTTATATGCTTTAAAATTATCCAGGTCAAGATACATTACACAGACTTCTTTTTTCTCCTTAAGTGAACTCTCGATTTCGCGTGCAATAGCATTGTTTCCGGGTAATTCTGTCAGGGGATTTGATTCCAGGGCATATTTATACAGTCTTTTCAATTCGGATAAGGCTTTACTGAGCCTGATATGTGTATTCACCCTTGCCAGGACGATAGAGGGGATAAATGGTTTCGTTATATAATCCACTGCTCCCAGAAGGAATCCTTTTTCTTCATCTTCCTTATTATTCATTCCGGATATGAAAATAACCGGAATGTCACGTGTATTATAATCCGACTTCAGTTTTTCACAAACTTCATACCCATCCATTTCGGGCATCGAAACATCCAGCAATATCAAATTGGGACGCCTTCCGCTCTTTAAAATGTCCAGAGCTTTCTGCCCACTTTTAATTACCATCACATTGTATTCTTCATTCAGCAGGTTGGATAGAATTTTAAGATTAATCGGTTCATCATCAATTATAAGTATGCAGCCTTCATCCAATTATCTCACCTCTATCCTGATACTTTTTTTATCACAATAATTTTTTAAATATTCCATAGCCTCATCGAAATTAAACAACTTTATCTCCTCATAAACACTTACAAGCAATTTATCTTTTTCATATGCACTTAAAATTTTCTCCACTATTTCCAGTGAATTCGGATTGTAGTTGATTATATTCTCATACAAAGATTGAATAAGTTTCTGATCAGGAATACTGGAATTATTTTTATGGTCATTTTCCTTCGTGTTTTCATCATATTTCTTCATCGAACTGATAAATATTTCCATTTCATCTTCAAGTTCTTCACACAGTTGTTTGTATTTATCTTTTTCTTCTGCCGCAATTGCTTTTTCTATTTCTTCTGTTTTTCTCCATATCGAATTTACCGACAAACTCGATGCGGTACCTTTTAAAGCATGTATAATCTCTTTTGATCTCTTTTCGTCACATTTATCGATAAATTTATTCAATTCAGCCATACTGCCTTCACACTCTGCGGAAAATTCCCTTAATAGTTTCATGTAAACCCTCTTATTTCCGAGTAACCTGTTCAATCCCTCTGTAAAATTTACTCCTTCAATGTCGGAAATTACATTTTTGGAGTCAATTATTCTGATTTCTTTATTTTCGATATTGCTTTCATTGTTCAACATATACTTTTGCAACAGTTTGTGCAATTGGTCCTGATTTATCGGTTTGGTAAGAAAATCATCCATACCCGATTTTACACATTTCTCCAATTCACCTTTAACAGCTCCCGCGGTTAAAGCTACGATGGGAACATGCTTATCACTGCCTTCCTCAAATTTTCTTATCTTAACGGTGGCATCAAGACCATTCATTTCCGGCATCTGAACATCCATTAATATAAGATCTGGAGATTTACTTACATATTTCTCATAAGCCTCCTTACCGTTTACAGCCTCCAAAACATCCACTTTCAGGAACATTTCCGATAAAATTGCTTTAATCAGCTGCATATTTATATCCACATCTTCAGCAATGAGTATTTTTAAATTACTATCGAATATATTTTTGTTTTTAAAACCGGTTTCTCTGGAGTCATCGGTGATTTCCGTATTATCTATGTTGTTAAGATAATAAAAAAGTTCATTTGATTTTACGGGTTTTACAAGATTGAACTTTACACCGTATTTTTTAGCCTTCTCCTGAAAAACTGCGTTGTCCGAACTGCTGTTAAGCATAATTACGGACGGATTATAATTTTTAATCCTCTGTTTGATGAGTTTTACGGTGTCCAATCCATTTATAACCGGCATTTGAAAATCTACAATTACGGCTTCGCAATCTTTATTTTTCTCTAAATACTCGAAGGCTTCGTATCCGTTTTCATAACTGACACATTCTATACCCCAATGCCTGAAATTATCTTCCAGTATTTCCCTGTTGTTTTCGTTATCATCTATGACCATTATTTTCTTAATTTTATCAGCTATTTTTCTTTCATCTATCCCCTCATAAAAATACCGGGTTTTTATAGAAAATTTAAAAACAGTTCCCACACCTATTTCGGACTCAAAAGTTATTTCTCCTCCCATTTTCCTGATAAGAGAATTACTTATCACCAAACCCAGTCCCGTCCCACCATATTTCCTTGTAGTGGAAGAATCAGCCTGAGAAAATGCCTTGAACAATTTCTTACTCTGCTCTTTTGAAATCCCAACACCGGTATCGCGAACCGAAAAATGAAATATCCCGTTTATATCATCTATAGATTCGAATTTCACTTTTAGTTCAACTTCTCCACTTTCCGTAAATTTCACGGCATTCCCCAGAAGGTTTACCAATACCTGTTTTAAACGGAGAGGATCTATGATGGCAAAATGAGGGATATCCGGCTGGATGTTGAGTAAAAGTTCAACCCCTTTTTTGGAGGCATTCAGTTTCAAAATATCTGTTGCATTTCCCAATATCTCAAGAATGCTTGCTTTAACATAATCAAGTTCCAGTTTCCCGGCCTCAATTTTGGAGAAATCGAGTATATCGTTTATTATTCCGAGCAGGGAAAGTGCCGATATGTTTATGTTTTCCACATATTTTTTTTGAATTTTATCAAGCGTGGTATTCTTAATGAGGTCTGTAAATCCTATGACACCGTTAAGAGGTGTCCTGATTTCATGGCTCATATTCGCAAGAAATTCTGATTTGTATTTACTTGCGGCTTCAGCCTGTTCCTTTGCCTTTATCAGTTCTTTTTCCATTCTCTTTTTTTCGGTTATGTCAATCATAGTCGTCAGTAAATAAAGCTCATCATTGAATTCTATGATTTCGCCGGAAAAAAGGCCTGTCATTTCCTTACCTTTTTTATTCTTGCTTTTTACCTCTATATTCAGAATTTTTTTATTTTCCTTAAGCCTGTCGCGTAAATAAAGGTTGAATTTAGGATCATCAAACAATCCTAAATCCGCGGAAGATTTCCCTATAACTTCCTCTTTGGAGTATCCGGTTTTTTCCGTAAAAGCCTGGTTCACATCTGTAAATGCCTGACTTTTCAGAGAAGAAATAGCCATGGATACGGGATTGAGATTGAACACCTTATCAAATTTCTGAAGCGCTTCTCTTTCTTTACTCAGATCTTTTATCAGGCAAAAAACACATTCTTTTTCATTCCATTTACCGGTCCATAACCTTATTTCCGCCGGGATTTGTTTCCCTTCTTTATCAACAACGGGCAGAGAGCAGCTGTTTTTATTTCCTGAAAGTATTTCTTTATACGATTTTTCAACTTCCTTCCTGCATTTATCCGGATGCAGGTCGATAAGTTTCATTTTGCGTAACTCTCCCTGCATATATCCAAGCCTTTTTACGGCTGTGGAATTTGAATAAAATATTCCGCGATGTTTGCCCGTAATAAATATCATATCGTCCATAGTTTCGAAGAAAGTCCTGAAATTATTTTCACTGTTCCTGAGCTTTTCTTCAATTTCTTTTCTTTCGGTTATATCCCTTGCCGCCGCATATATTTTGTCACCCTTCGGATGAGAACGCCACTCTATATACCTGTAAGAACCATTTTTACATCTGTACCTGTTAACAAATCCAAGCACTTCTTTTTGCTCATCCAATTTAGAAATTGCTTTCATAGTCGGTTCTATATCATCAGGATGAATGAACTCCAAAAACAATTTACCCTCGAGTTCTTCTAATGAGTATCCCAATACATTTTCCCATTCTTTGTTCAATTTCAAAAAGCGCCCTTCCATATCGGCTATACAGAGCATATCCAAATTGACGGAAAAGAAATTTTCAAGGTCTTCCGAATCCTGTTTTTCCCTAGTCAAATCCAGAAATAATGTAGAAAAATAATCTTTCCCCTCTGAAAATGCATATACTTCATACCATTTACCAAGAGCAAATGAATACTGCTTAAATTGTTCTTTCAAACCATTTTTGGCTATATTCCCATAGAATTTAATCCAGTTAAATTCATCATTTTCTATACCGGGGATAATTTGAGTAACTCTTTTACCTATAACTTTAGACGCATCCAGACCGGTATAATCGCCAAATGCCTTATTTGCATACAGAAAAATATAATCAATCGGATTATGTTTTTCATCGTAAATGATCTTATGATGTGCAAATCCTATTGGGGAACTTTGCAGCATTTTATTTAAATCCAGATTATTCAAATTATCACCTCATAAAACTATTTTATCAGGATTTTATTTTCCCTCTGTTCGGATGAGTGAAAGCGAGGGCTATATTTACAATACCAAGCGAAACAGCATAAGTTGAAATTAACCAGAGTATTGCCAGCAAACCCGCGATAGGATTGGACAAAATTATTATTCCGACTATCATCGAAAATAAGCCGCCAATTATCATAATCCATCTATAATAAACCGAAACAATATTTACACCGAAAGAAAATCCCAACCAGAAATCGAGGGCACCGTAGAAAATCATACCGAGTCCGAACAATACAAGAACCATAACTCCTATAGTACCGGGAAGTGCAAATGCGAGTATACCTATGAGTGTTGCCAATGTTGCTTCAGCAAAAACCATCGGAATACTTTCTTTTTTTCCTTCGTCTTTTCGATTCCAGAATATTCCTATGAATTTGTATATGGCTATACCAAAGGCCACCGCTCCCGTTATGTATATGAATATTTCCGAAGTGATTCCGGGCCATGCAAGCGTTACAATACCAAATGCCAGGAAAAGCAGGCCTTTTATCAGATTTGTCCACCATTTTTCATTCAAAACCTGAGATGTAGTCCTTCCACCTTTAATTTCCATAAAATATACCTCCTGATTTTTTATATATTCATAATTATACAACAATATTTCTCTATTCATATTAACAACAAAAAAGAACGGTTATTTTTAACCGTTCTTTAAATACTCATTTGTCTTTACATGTTAATCATTTAATAACAGTTCATAAGCTTTTTCTTCATTATCTATAATATACGTCATCTTATTAACTATACTCTCGGTTATTGCAGTCTTCTGAAGTATGCAATCACAAGTATCAAAAACTACTTCTTCGATTATTTTCCCGGAATCGGAGAATATTCTGCCCGCTTCAACATACTTTTTATATTCATTTTTCTCACCAAAATCCGTTAAAACCGTCGCAAGTGCATCTCTTCCAGCCATATGATTTATTTTCTCATCAATCGGAAATCCGCTTAATTTCTCAGGTAAAATTGGAGGGAATCCACTGAATTCGACCATATTTAACAGGCATTTTTCATATTCTTCGGCAGATATCTCATTTTTCCAGTTTCCAATTTCATTTATCATTTTTTTCATGCCTTTAATCCCGAAAATACTCACCGGCGGATTCAAATTGAATTCTGCTTTTTTTCTGAATCCATTTAACACTATATCCTTAACACTTTCCGATTTGTAAAAATCAAATGTGAAATAAGTATTCTTTTTTGAATATCCCGGAGTTTCCACCGCCATTGCCTTGCATAAATCTTCATACGAGACAGATTGAACTCCTTCTCTGTCACAATCCATTACATACATAAATTCTTCATCATATCCCACTGCCATTATATAATGAATGGGAATATGCACTTTATGATAGAATTTATCAAAATATGGAAGATGATACATATCCAGAGCGCCTAAAACTGTAGGTTTACCATTATCAAGGTTTGAAACGATATTTTTAAACGCATTTTCGAATTTCTGCCCCTCTTTCTTTTCATAGTCAAACCCTGCGATGTCTTTCATGAAATCATACATGGTAGTTGTATGCCCGTTACCCCATCCAACAATTCTCTGAACCGGATTGTTCTTATTTTTCAGGTAAATGTAATTCCCGATACCACTTATCGTGAAGAAAAGAAAATCAGGTACGGCATTTCCGGTTTTACGGGTGTATAAATCTTCAACAGGATTCCACATACAATTATAAGCACAGATTTTGTGTGGCATTTTTATAGCATCCATGATAGCCTCCTTAAACTTTTTAATGATTTTATTCAATTGTAATCTCCAGATAGATTCTATTTTGAAACTGGAAAGTGTATTTCCGTCAGATATTCACTTTGAGAAAGTCCGGATTCATATCCTATGAGATATTTTTCATACGGTGTACCTACAACTTTCAATGAGTTTTTTTCCAAATACTCCATTATGGCGGCGTATCCTCTTGGAATAGTCTCATATTCCCCACTGAAAACGGTACTGACTGTTGTGTAACCTTTCTTGATTATTATGTCTTTATTTCCCATACCATCTTTTACCGGCACACAAACTTCAATATCCGCATTTTCGGGATCGAACAGTTCATCGTAATAATAAGTCCTGAGAGGACCTGAAGGTTTTAAATTATGCCTGAACAGTTTTCCGTAAGTTTCATCGTAAATTTCACTTATATTGTTCATATTTATGGTTTTTCTTATGGATATAACGTTCACAGCCTGCTGCATTTCAACTTTAATACTGAATGAATTCCCGGAATTGGTATCGGATTTTTTTCCAACTATGCTGTTTTTTTGGTTTTTCAGGTCTTCGAGTTTTTTTTCAGATTCTAAGATATTCTTTTGAATTTCCCTGATCTTCTTATCCACTATTTCTTCTGTAATATCATTCCCTCTGAATTTTAAAAGCATCCCAATTTCTTTCAGGGTAAATCCGAATTTTTTCATTCTATTTATGAATATTACATCGTCTATCTGGCAAGAAGCATAATATCTGTACCCAGTTTCTTCATTTACCGTATCGGGAATCAGCAAACCTATACTTTCATAATACCTCATCATCTTTGGTGACATCCCGCATATTCTAGAAAACCTGCCAATGGTAAAACGCATGAAATTCACTCCCATATGTACATCGCATAAAACAATTATAAACCTTCCACCTGTGTAAAGGTCAAATTTAAATTAAGGTAAATGACAGTTTGAGATAAATCTCCCTGTGAAAAATTTCTTATATAAATGATAATCATTAGTGATATAATTCTGTTTGATCAAATACATTTACGGGGGTGCAATATGAAGAAGTTCAGTGATTTTGACTATGTTAGGCCAGATTTCGAAATAACAAAAACAAATTCGGAAATACTTCTTGATGAATTCAAGAATGCAGACAGCTTCGAAGCTCAGGATAAAGCCATGGAAAAGATAAATAAAATGAGATCAGAAATAGATTCTATGGGCTCGATTTGTCACGTAAGACACAGTGTAAATACACTTGATGAATTCTATGAAAAAGAAAACGACTTTTTTGATGAAAAAGGCCCTCTTTTTGAAGAAATAAACATCAAATTCTATAAACTACTCATAGAATCGAAATTCAGAAAAGAACTGGAAGAAAAATGGGGAAAACATCTTTTCGATTTTGCCGAAATGACCATAAAGAGTTTCAGTCCTGAAGTAATACAGGATATGCAGAGGGAAAATTCTCTCGTAAGTGAATATTCAAAACTTGTGGCATCTGCAAAAATAGAATTCGATGGCGAAGAGAGAAACCTGGCACAGATGAGGGCATATTTCCAGTCTACCGACAGAGATGTCAGAAAATCCGCTTATGAAGCTTATTCAAAATTCTTCGAGGAAAATGAGGATAAATTCGATTCCATTTACGACAAACTCGTAAAAATCAGAACAGTTATAGCAAAAAAACTTGGATACAAGAACTTTATAGAACTCGGTTATATGAGATTACACCGTTCGGATTACAATGCAGAAATGGTTGCAAATTACCGAAAACAGATTCACGAGGAAGTAGTGCCGCTGACCTGTAAGCTGCTTGAAAGACAGCAGAAAAGACTTGGACTTTCCGCCATGAAATATTATGATGAACCTTTAAAATTCACCAGCGGTAACGCCAGACCAAAAGGAGATCCGGAATGGATTCTGAAAAACGGAAAGAAAATGTATTCCGAATTATCACCTGAAACTGATGAATTCTTCAGCTTCATGACGGATTATGAATTATTCGATTTACTCAGTAAGAAGGGAAAGATGTCAGGCGGATACTGTACTTTCATCCCAAAATACAAGGCACCTTTCATATTCTCCAACTTCAACGGCACGTCAGCGGATATAGATGTACTGACACATGAAGCCGGACATGCTTTCCAGGTTTATTCGAGCAGAAACTATGAAGTTCCTGAATACAACTGGCCAACCTTGGAAGCCTGTGAAATTCATTCTATGAGTATGGAATTTTTCACATATCCATGGATGAAAAACTTCTTTGAAGAAGATGAACAGAAATACAAGTTTGCACATCTTGCCGATGCACTCGAATTCCTGCCTTATGGAGTCAGCGTCGACGAATTCCAGCATTTCGTATACGAAAATCCTGAGGCAACCCCAAAAGAGAGAAAGGCAAAATGGCGCGAAATAGAAAAGAAATACCTGCCACTCAGGGATTATGAAGACAACGACTTTTACGAAAGAGGCGGAATGTGGTTCAGACAGGGACACATATTCAGTATGCCTTTCTATTACATCGACTACACACTGGCACAGGTATGCGCATTCCAGTTCTGGGTCAAGATGAACGAAAACCGTGAACAGGCATGGGAAGATTATAAGAGACTGTGCAACGCCGGCGGATCTGATTCATTTGTCAATCTCGTAAAACTGGCAAACCTAAAGAACCCATTTGAATCCGGTACGGTAAAATCCGTTGTACCATTCATAACAGAATGGCTTGATTCAGTGGACGATTCAAATTTCTGATTTAAAGGTATTTAAAATAAAAGGCGGGATTAAATCCCGCCCTTATATTATGTTTTTTTCGACATTACCATCGAATGAATTTTAAATCCCAGTTTTTCGTAAAGCCTGATTGCTTTTCCATTTTCTGCGAATACGTTAAGCCTTACATCATTTATTCCTTCTTTTTCAAGTTCCTCTTTGAAATTCTCGATCAGACTTCTGGCTATACCTTTTTTCCTGTATTCGGGAAATACTATAAGATTCAGAATAAAACCGTATTTTTCCCTGGTAATCTGATCTTCACGGGAACTTATATACATTATGGCTCCCATAATATTATCAGATTCTTCCGCAACCCTGGTTTTCATACCACTGCTGAGGGCAGCTATCAATTGATTTCTGAAGGCTTTTCTGTTCTCCTCGTTATAATCGACAGTATATCCGCTTGATTCGTCACAGAATTGACTTGATTTTTCGATAATTTCGAACATCTCTTCCCTGGTAGGGTCTCTGATAACCATAATAAAACAACCTCCCAAACCCGTATAAGATACTTTTTATCTATCTGCCATCAATTTCTCATAAAGATATTCGGATAACTCATTCAAACCGGTTCCTTTTTTCGCCGAAACAAAAAGGGCATCCGGATAAGTGATTTTGAGTTTTTCTACTTTTTCCTCATCTATTAAATCTTCTTTATTGAACACGATTGCAGAATTTATTTCATCCGCACCGATCTCTTTAAGAACCTTCTGACATTCTTCGATTTTCGATTCCGGATTCGTATCATTGCCATCAACCAGAAGTATTATGAAATCACTGAAAACTATTTCCTCAAGAGTGGCATGAAAAGCTTCAACTATGGTATGAGGCAATTTCTTTATAAATCCAACGGTATCGTTCATTATTATTTCTTTCCCCTGCCCAATGTGAATCCTTCTGGATACGGGATTCAACGTGGCAAAAAGTGCATTTTTCGTGTATATATTCTCATCTTTTGACAGGGATTTTATAAGTGAAGATTTTCCCGCATTGGTATATCCCGCTACTGAAACTATCGGTACTTTCCTGTCTATTCTGAGGCTTCTCCTAACCGAACGCTGTTTTTCCACCTGTTCAAGTTCTTTTTTCAGACGGCTTATTCTTTCTCTTATCCTTCTCCTCTGTACTTCGAGTTTTGTTTCACCCGGCCCTCTGGTTCCTATACCGCCACCGAGTCTTGACAGGGTTTTCCCAAGCCCTATCAGGCGGGGCAGGAGGTATGAAAGCTGTGCAAGTTCCACCTGAAGCTTCCCTTCCCTGGTTTGCGCATGAAGTGCAAAAATATCCAGTATCACCTGTGTCCTGTCCAGAACTTTGCAATCCAGTTTAGTTTCCAGATTCCTTAACTGTGAAGGGGATAATTCACAGTCAAACACCACTAGATCAGCTTCCCTGTCGATTATGTGTTCTCTCAATTCTTCAACTTTACCACTGCCAATAACCGTTGCAGAAACAGATCTTTCCAATTTCTGTGTCAGATATGCAATGGTTTTCCCCCCCGCTGTTTCCAGCAGAGCTTTTAATTCGTTCAAAGAATCGATTATTTCTTCATCAGAAGTATATTTTTTTCCCGTTCCAACTAATATGGCTTTTTCAGACAATTATATTCTCTCCATTTTTTTAATATCAAATCTTATTAAAAGTATAGCAAAAACGTACTAATTAATGGAAAAATAACCATATTTCGTTGAAAAAATTATAAATCCCGGATATTACATTTTTCACTTCTGCGAACAAATATTATTTATTCGCGTCTAATTATTATAGCAATATATAATTAAAGGTGATTTTTTGTGAAAATAGCATTTTCTGTAAAAAATAACGAATTCTGGAATGAAGGAATTGAGAAGATAAAATCAGATTTTCCCATGCATGATTTTTTAATGGTAAAAGAGAACAGTGACGAATTTTACGATTCTGATTTGGCAGTAGCCGTAAGGATGAAAAGCGAAACTCTGGAAAAAACTTCGAAATTAAAGGCAATTTTTGTACCATTCGCAGGGATAAATCAATTTCCTCTCAGGGATATAGCTGAAAAGGGAATAAAACTATCTAACACGCATTGGAATGCCCCATACGTAGCAGAAAGAGCTTTAACTCTATCCTTGTCTGTTCTCGGAAGGGTGGTTGAATTTCACGATAAATTGAAACAGGGTGTCTGGGGAGGATTTCTGGCTCAATATGAAGAAAATATCAACTGGATATCTTTAAGAAAGAAAAAAATTTCCATAATAGGACTTGGAAATATAGGCATTGAACTTGCCAGACTTCTGAAACCTTTCGGATGCGACGTACTGGGATTCAAAAGGAAAACGGATACAGAATTACCGGAAGGCGTGAACAGAATAACTGCCGATTTAAACGAAGCACTTGAATTTGCAGATGTAATTTATATGATATTGCCTTTGACAAAAAATACGCGTTCAATCATAAACGAATCGAATAAACATTTATTGAAGGGTAAATTTCTGATAAATGTCGGAAGGGGCAAAACTGTAGATGAGGATACTCTTTTCTCACTGATAAAAGACAATATCCTTAAAGGCGCAGGCATAGATGTATGGTACAGTTATCCTTTTGAAAAGGAACTGATACACCCATCAAAGAATCCTATACATCTTCTGCCAAACATAGTAATTTCTCCCCATTGTGCATCTGATGCCTATGAAGGAGAAGCTGAGGGTGTCAGAAAAACGCTGGAAAACATTTCAATTTACTTAAACACCGGAGAAATCCCCGACCTTGTCGACCTCAATGAGGGTTATTGATAAATAGAAGCATTTGTACCGGAGAAACGACACCTCCAAACTCGAATCTCCGCAATCAACTCCCCTTATTTAAGGGGAGTTTTTATTTTAATGTTCAATCTTTTATAATCCCGAAAAAAGCTTTCGTTTCAACATTCTCTTTAACTTCTGCATCCCAGATTTGCAAATTAAGTAAAGAAGGTAAATCCCTTTCAAAAAGCATTTCGACATCTTCTCTGCTGACTTCAAAAGAATCATCGGAAAATCTGTATTTCAGCATCATGAGATTGTCTATAAGGGCAAAGGCTGCGATGGAGTTATAAACCAGATTGCTTCTTATATACTCACCATCCATTTCTGAAATCGGGGTGTTATAAATCACATTTGCCGTCAATTCATCACTTTTAAGTTCAAAAGTCACTCCAAAACCGTTTAAAGGTAATCTGTTGAACATATTAGCCAGATTGGAAGCATTGCCCATATATGGATTTTTATATTCCAAAACCGATTCCAAAGAATGATCCGTATAATTTATCACTGGTTTGTTTAACGAACTTCCATCTAATAACAGAGAACGAATCGAAAAAACCGTTAAGAGTATTAAAAACAAAGCTATTATAATAATTATACATATGGAATATTTTCTCTTCATATGTTCACATCTCCTCTTGTTTGTATTTATATCAAACATAATATAACATTTATAATTTCGGAAATCAAAGCAAAAAAACGCACTTCATATAGAAATGCGATAGAAATTTACAAAGAGAATTCCAGATATTTAAAGATTCAATCTTTTTTCCTGTTTTTCCATTTTTCTTTCAATTTCTTAAGGGTTTCGTTTTCGGGTTTTTCTTCAAATTCATAATGGACTATCTCATCTCTGCCATAAAAACCGTTGACGATCACATCCAGCAGTTCAGTACCTCCCACTGCGGGAAAATCTGCAGTCACTTCCCAGAATATTATGCCGCCAAGCTCTTCATTCAAAACATAATCCACTTTTTGTCCTACCGAATATTTATCTTCAAAGGAATAAAATTCCTCTTTCTCCTCGTTGTACATAAAAGCTGCCTTCGAGATTTCATCGTGATAAACTTTAAATCCCCAGTCGGGAATCATTTTCTCCATGATGTAATAATACGGGTTAACTCCGCTGTTCTTTCCACCATCCCATATTCCCCTGACCGGACCTTCATTTTCCACAAACAGTCCCGGAAGCCCTTCAATAACTTCTACTGGTTTAACTCCCTGCCAGCCTTTTGAATAAAAAGGGGATCCAATAACAATTTTATCTTTTGGTACTCCTCTTTCAAGATACATTTTGACAGCTTCATCAACCGAAACGTATTCATCCGGCATACCTTCTTCCGGTATATTTGGGTTTGGATACAAAGCGGAATGGTGACCTGTCATTTCACTGCTTCCGCCTATGATGTCATAAGTCATTAAATTAATAAAATCAAGATACTGAATGTATTCATCAGGTTGAGTTCCCTCAATTTTACTTTTCCCTGCAGCAACTGCCGCGGTTAGTAAATATTCCTTGCCATCAAGTTCCCCCTGTTCATCAAGTGCCTCTCTCAAATCTTTAAGCAGCAGGGTGAATGTGTATTTCTCCGAAGCATCACCTTTTGGAGTACCTTCGTCATTGGGATTGTCTTCTTTATCCGCCGAGCGTCTGAAAGTCGGATATTCCCAGTCTATATCTATTCCATCAAATCCATAACTCTTCATATATTCAATGGCACTTTTAACGAATTTCACTCTGGATTCTTCAGTTGCAGCTGCATCGTGAAAACCACCTGACATAGACCATCCGCCTATGGATATCAGGGATTTTACATGTGGGTGCAGCTCTTTATATTTCCTGAATCCCGCAATAGCCCCTAAAGAAAAATCAGCCCCTTCGTCGCATGAAACCACTTCGCCATCAACTATCTTGGCAAAGGCATAATTTACATGCGTAAGCTTTCCCCATGGGATACTCATTGGAAAATAACCTCTGTGTCCACTGTATATAGCCCAATTTGGATAATAAGCCACAATTCTCTTCCCAGTGGCATCTGTTTCATTTGCAGCACAAAATCCGGTAGTGAACACAGCACTAAAGAATATCACTATCGATATTAAAAATAGTTTCCTCATGTTATTCACCTCTAGACAAATGAATTCAAGTCATTATACTATAATGTTGCGTGCATCATGCACACAAGCTACGCGAGTATAAAAAGCATAATACCTGAATTCAACTCAATAATCGTCCATATTCGCTTTTAATGAAGAATTTAATTTTTTTATTATCTGCATTGTTGTTAAACCAGTTGTTTTCATTTTGGAAAGAAATATAAAAGGCGTTCATATTATTTATAAAATACGAACGCAATCGAAAGGATATATATCTTATTTTTATACAGTTTTAAAATCCCAGAATCATTTTTTCCAGACAATCATCTATCTGTTCCTGTTTTTTCGAACTTGACCAGTTTATTATGAATGCTCCCATAACTCTTGCATTCTTATCTCTCAATATTTTCTCCATCTGATTTGCAGTATGATTGCCACCCATCCATTTGTACTTAAACTGTTGCGTGAGTATTATGCCGACATTCTTCCCGGAAAGTCCCGTGATGCCGTTTAAATAATTTTTCATAATAACGGGTAAAGAAAATGCCTCTACATGCGATCCGAATATTATTCCTTCATATCCGGATATTTCAGGCTGTGAAACAAATTCTTCCTTCCCCGATTCATTTTTACCGATTTCCAGTTTAATAAGTTCAACTTCATGTCCTTTGGATATCAAATCTTCATGAAGTTTCTGTGCTACTGAAAGCGTGTGTCCGGTTTTTGAATGTACAATTATCCCTATTTTCATTTTTCCCTCCTGTAATACTTGATTAAGAGCAAAAATAAAAGGCAATCAACATATGATTTTATCATAATTTAATATATTATTACAATAAAATGATTTTATAAGTCCCTTAGACCGTCTAATAAATAAATTATCATTACAGATTCAAATGGTCATCCTGAACGAGACGGACTCGATTTATAGTACGATGAAGGCAATTCCGGGTTTTTATTTTATTATTTCTCAGCATAAAAACGTGAACCTTCAGCGTGCTAAAACACAAGCGCGTCGCACTAAAATTCAAAGGCTCCCATCAGAATTACAAACCTTACTTTCCATTATGATTTTAGTGATTTTGTATTTATCAGATGGTCTAATGGTTATAAGAATCTTAGTATGTTAATTTGTACGTTAAATTCGTATATGGCAAGGGTTAGTTTTTCTGAAAAAACAGAACATCCAATTAATTTGGAAGTGATCCTAATAAGGAATAGAAAAAGACTACAACAAGAAAAGGATGCCCTTTTCAACAGGCATCCTTTCTATCTGTTTTAAATTCTTATTTTGTCATTTCAAGCTGAATTGTCAAATCGTTATCCAAAACACCTGGATCCGATGATATGTTTGCCAGAATACCCGCAACCTGCTGATGTATGGGATTTAAAGATTTACCCATCCTGGAAATTACTGCTGAAGTAATTTCGTCCGGATTTTCATCCCCTTCATAAAATGAAACCATACTGCCGCTTATTATATCGAGTAGTGTAACTCCTTTTGTCACTTCTTCCTCGGTAAGATTTTTAACCAATGTGGAAGCAACTTCTTCACTCATTCCCTTATTCATGAGAATTCCCTTAAACAGCGAGGGAAATATCTTCTTTATTCCACTGAAGATAAATTCCCTGGTGTATTCTCCATATGGTGTTTTTTCTTCATAATTCGATATTTCTTCCACTCTTTCACTTTTAACGACCATTTCTCCGTCATTTTTAACATCAACAACTCTGAATGGGATTGGATAAGTTACCAATGAACCGGTTTGCACATCGTAAATCTTATTTCCATCCAGTGTTTCGAGCATAGACACATCCTGCGCATGGAAATGCCCCGTGAAAACCACATTCATCCCAAGCTGGGCGAACTCTTCCGCTACTTTTCCCCAATTCTCAATTACGTATTCTGCAAAGAGTTCATCCTGAATATCAAAATGCTCAACTATTCCATGATGCATAAAACCGATTACCATTTTCCCCTGTTTTTTCGCTTCCTGAATCTGATCTTTTATCCAGTTTAAAGTTTCTTCTCTGAATTTACCACCAGTTACCGAATGGGAAAAATCGTAATTAACCCCGTAAACACATGAGTCCATGGCGATAATTCTGAGCCAGTCTACAGGTTCTACAACGTAACTGAGAGAATTGATATCTTTCGCTATAGCCTGTGAATAACCCATATCCCAGTATATTTCCCTGAACTGTTCCGGGTCTATTGAAGGTGTGGGAATTACCTTTTCACCATCGAATTCATATGCAGCAGGGTTGTTTATATCGTGATTTCCATTGATTACGTAAACCTGTTTACCGTTATCGGTAAACACACGCAGAATTTCCGCAAATTTTTCGTGACTGATGAGTTCTCCATCTTTTGTCAGATCTCCACAAACCATTACGACATCACAATCTGATTCCACCAACTCTTCTATGGCTTTTTCTGTGGCTTCAACGCTGTATTTAAGGACTTTCCTGTCTTTATTCAGATAGTCTTCAAATGCCTTCCCTTCTGGCTTGAGTTCTTTCGCTATTATATGTGAATCGGCAAAAACTCCTATTCTCATATCTGATTTTTCTTCATATATCAGATTTTTTCCGAACTCTATTTCCCATAACTCTGTCGGAATTTCACTCGAGAAATCGTTGTCGTTGATTATGTAAATCCTGTTGTTTAAAAGAACTAGTCCTTCGATTTTTTCATATGGATATTCCAGATCGACCAAATCGAGAATTTCTTCTTTAGCGACCGTTTTTATTCCTGATTCTTCAATCTCTTCAATATTCAGCAATTCAAGAGTTTTATCCTCTGTTATATTTCCGTCGTATTTGCCGAGAATATTCGTTGCATTTTTAAGGTCAACTATATATATTCTCTTGTTAACTGCTTTTTCCCCGAAGTATTTATCTCTTTCATCCACTAGAATACGATTTTCATCAATTGCAAAAATATCGGACACAACGAAATCTTTCTGAGTTTTGAGACCATAATCGGCGCAGTTTTCGGCGATGTAGAGATATTCTCCAATAACTTCGAGATTTTCGAGTGATATTTTAACAATTCTGTGTGTTCTGGATGATGCAGTTGCCTTGCCTCCATTCATTATCGCATTTTGCAATACTGCATACATGTATTTACCGTCAGGCGTAATTGTAACTCCTTCGAATCCCCTGTTCTGAACACGCTGTGAATACACTTCCGGAAGAATTTTTTCAAGCTTAAGATTTGGTGAGACAAGATCTGTTCTTTCGGGAACTATTCTTCTCAAAACCGTACCATCAGGCTTAACTTCGACTATACTCGGCCTGTATTCATCACATATCCAGAAATTACCGCTGTTTATGTCATAAGCTATGCCTTCAAGGTCGAGTCCGTAAGGATCATAATCATAAGTCATTTCTGCATTGCCATCGTATGGAAGTTCATCGTATTCACCATTTGAAACACCTGAAATATATTCATTGCCCGTTATAGGATCAATACCATTTGAAAGTTTGAGAGGTATTCTTTTGAGAATTTCTATTTCACCATTTTCGATTTTTATCTTAAAAATCGAAGGAATGAAATCTACTACCGGAAATGTCCTTCTTTTTACTCCGTCAACCGTAACCAGTCCATTCGGGCCTCTGTCAGTTATCGAATAGAATATATTTGCCCCGTCACCAGGTATATGACAAAGACCGGATCCCATACCCATCACAATCTCATCGCCCAGCAGTTCGGGGTTATTTAAAACATATTTGGTAACGGATTTTATTTTTGACACTTCAGGCATTTCTCTTATTCTTCCGTCAGTATAACCTCTTACAGATCTGCCATTCTTAAAATAATCGATTACCAGCTGCTGAACATCTATTTCCGTTTTTTCAAGAGGGCAGCCTGAGAAAACATCTTTGTAATCCGCAGCATAAAGTCCCTGATAATTTGTAGTTGCCACTTTGTATAGTTTATCGGAATTAAGTTTTTCAAATCCGGCTTTTGAATTATCGGAATCTTTGAGAATTTCTATGTCAATTACCCTGTTTCCGTCTTTCATTACCCTCAAACCAGATATCTGGGAAAAATTATCAGTACCGAACTTTTCAAAGCTTACATTTACCAATTCCCTGATCTGGCTTCCCGTCATTTCGTATACGTATACGAAATTCTTATACGGAATTGCAGTTTTAAGCTGTTCATAATTTACCTTTCCGGGTGCTATCGAAGCCCTGAAGCTGGATGATGTAGACAGCGCCATATTCGCTTTTACTGACCTTCTCATAAGATCTGTAACCAGATTACCCAAGCCTGCTTCATCTGTATTCTGCCCATCGACTGATATTTCCATCGCTGCTTCTCCTATATTTTCAAACAGGTTGGCATATTTCGGATCTTTTTCAAGTTCTGCCTGTAATTTCGTAACTTTTGATTTGATAATTTTATCTTCGGGTATTTTGGAAGTCATAGCTATCAGTTTACCTTCAAATGATTTATTTCCATTTTCATCTACGCTTATGGTAATGCTGGAAATATAAGTACCGTACTGGAACGGTGATATCATATAAGTGTCTGTGCCATCAATTCTTTCAAGTTCCTGCTTAAGATGGCTATGGCTTCCGAGTATTAAATCTATACCTTTTACCTCTTTTGCAAGCTCGATATCATTTTCCGTAGTGGCATGTCCTATTAAAACGATAACATCGACATTTTCCGCTTTCATTTCAGATATTATTTCTTCGGTTACACTTTTTCTGTCTGTGAACTTAGCACCCAAAACGGGTCTTTTATCCGCTTTAACCAGGCCATCAAAATCGTCTCCCGCAAGTGCGAATACCCCCACTTTTATTTCATTTCTTTCAAATACAACATAGTTTTTGCCATTTACTTCGAATATCGGTTGTCCCTCTTCATCAGTTACATTCGCACCTAATACCGGATATGTGATTGAGTCAACTGCATTTGCAAATACTTCCGGGCCGTAATCCGAATCGTGGTTGCCGTAAGCCATAGCATCTATTATGTTGTTGAACCATGGCCATTCAACACACTTATACTTGTCTGACCATGCTGGTGTACCGTAATTTATGGTGTCACCACTAGAGAATATCAGGGTATTTTCATCATCGGAATATTTTTTCAAATATCCTATAAGCCTTGCTATTCCCCCAACATCCTGTTGTCCTTCGGAATAAAAAGGCAGTGCATGAGAATGATAATCGGCTATCCCAAGTATATTCACCTGCTTTGTTCCGGCAAACAAAGCAGTGGAAATAACTAAAACACATAAAAATAAAATAAGAATTCTTTTCATATTTTTCCTCCTGTGGAAAGTTTATAAACCACAAAATTTTATATTTGAATTCTTCAGGCTTTATTAAGTGGAATAAATTTAATTCAACAATATAAAATCTTGTTGATTGCCTGATTAAACTGTAAACCTAAAAAAGAGGAAGGACGTTTTTATAAACGTCCTTCCTCTTATAAATATTTTTTTCTATGTTTCAGGTAAATTTATCTGTCCCTACTTTATCCTTCCGTCTTTTCCGGCTTTAACAGGACTGTTATTTTCAAAATGTTCCCTTGTTATGAGCTGTACGTCTATATCTGTTTTTTCAGGAGTACATCCTGAGAAAACATCTTTATAATCCGCGGCATAAAGTCCCTGATAATTTGTAGTTGCAACTTTATAAATCCTGTTCATGTCAAGAGTTTCATATCCCGCTTCGGGATTCGAGGCATCTTTTAAAATTTCTATGCTTTTTATTTTGTCATCTTCTGTTGTTATTACCACACCTGATACCTGAGAAAAATTATCCGATCCTATTTTGTTGAAACTCACTTCAAGAAGTTCTTTTATCTGTTCACCGGTCATATCATATACGTATATATAATTCGTATATGGAATAGCAGTTTTAAGCTGTTCATAATTCACTTTTCCAGGTGCTATTGAAGCCCTGAAACTGGATGATGTTGAAAGTGCCATATTAGATTTCACGGCGTTTCTCATCAAATCGGTAACCAGGTTACCCATTGCAGCTTCACCGTAACCCTGTCCGTCGATTGAGATTTCCACTGCTGATTCTCCGATATTTTCAAAAAGATTTGCATATTTCGGATCTTTTTCAAGTGCTGCCTGCAATTCTGCCACTTTTAATTTTATAATTTTGTCTTCAGGTATTTCAGAAGTCATCGGTATCAATTTACCTTCGAAAGATTTCTCTCCATCTTCATTCACAGTTACGATTACGTTTGAAACGTATGTGCCGTACTGGAATGGAGAAATGATGTAAGTATCAGTGCCTTCAACTTTAACAAGTTCCTGTTTCAAATGACTGTGGCTTCCGAGTATTAAATCAATTCCATCAACTTTTTTGGCAAGTTCTATATCGTTGTCCGTTGTGGAATGACCTATGAGAATTATCAGATCTACATTCTCGGATTTCATCTGGCTGATTACTTTTTCTGCTGCTTCGCATCTGTCTGTGAAAAAAGCTCCTTCAACGGGTCTGCGTTCAGCTTTTATCAATCCCTCAAAATCTCCGCCTGCAACTGCAAAAACTCCTATTTTCAGATTATTTCTCTCAAAAACCATATAGTTTTTACCATTTACAAGAAAAATCGGATTGCCATCTCCATCAACGGTGTTTGCACTCAGAATCGGATATGTAATTGTATCAACCGCATTTGCAAATACTTCTGGACCATAATCCGAATCATGGTTACCAAAAGCCATAGCATCTATTATGTTGTTAAACCATGGCCACTCAACACACTTATACTTGTCTGACCATGCCGGACTTCCGTAATTTATAGTGTCACCGCTTGAGAAAATCAGAGTGTTTTCATCATCGGAATGCCCTTTTAAGAACCCTATTATTCTGGCAATGCCTGCTACGTCCTGCATCCCTTCGGAATAAAATGGTAATGAATGCGAATGATAATCTGCTATCCCAAATACATTAATCTGTCTCGTTCCTGCAAACAATAAAATTGATATTACAAACATTAAAAAGAAAATACCAACAGCCTTTTTCATTTTTACTCCTCCTTTATAATAATGAAAAACACTTAATTATACACGATTTGCATTATCATTATATCAACTTTAATATACTATACATAACAGAATTAGACTATTTAAGAAAAAAAGATATGAACTTTTTCATGATTATTTACTAAAAGTGAATTTGGAAGTTTACATAATAAGTTTTACAAAAAAAGAATGATTCTTCTACAGATATAGTGGGTAAAGAGTGTTAGCTACGCAAAAACCAAGTGCGAGATTGCCTTCGGTGCGTTAAAATACAAACGCATAACGCACTAAAAAACAGTGATACCTCTGGATGATCAGTTGTGAAAATTTTTGTGCTTTGTACCGTCTATTGTCATTCAGAATGAACCCTGGGATTTTTTTATCTCTGGGTGAAATGAAGAATCCCGGGTTTTAGTTTTTTGTTTTATACTTAACCTTTCATTTATCTAATATATTTTACCCACTGTAAATAAAAGAGAACCAAAAGAATTGTGTTTTCAGAAAACACAATCAAACTGTAAGGATTATCTATTAACTTTATCATAATTCTTATTATGTTTGTGGATATAACACGTACACAAAGGCAAAATCAGTCTTTATACAATAATTCCTCTATAAAGTAAGTCAAAGTGGGGGAGACACATTTCTTCTGGCCAAAATCGAATTCTTTATATACCCTGTAAACTGATTCAGCTTTGAAAAAACCGTCCTGTTGTCTTTTTTTATCAATTATTTCAAGCATTTCGGAATAAACCGGATTTTTTCTGGCATATTCAAAACTTTTTAAAACTCTGCAGACATGTAATATATCAAACCATACATTCGGATATTTAAGTTTTCTGAAATCAGTTCCAATACCAAACATGTAGTATTTTTTTTCTTTCTGATTTTCCCAGTGCGAATAAAAAGCATCTATTGCATTCCTTATAAATTCTCTTTCATGATACTCACTTAAAAGGGAGAAAACTTTCAGTGAAATTAAATTTGCATAGGGACAAAAGTCATCTTTTTTACCAGGACCCCTGAACCCTTCAATGTCTCCTTTACATCGCCAACCATTTGAATCTGAAAGCTTTTCAAGATTTAACACAGCCTTTCTGACTTTTTTATCCTCTTTCAAGCCCGCTTTTATCAGATAATAAAGTAAGTTGGGAAAATCACATAATATCCAGGATTCAAATACGCCAAATTTCTTCTTACTGAAAGCTTGGGGAATTTCTATAAGAATAGGAAAATATCCTTCTTCCGTAATTTTATCAACTATGGAATCAAGTATTTTTTTCATTCGAAGATTATCGTAATCAAAACCAAAATCGATCAACAATCCTAGTTCATGAAGGGGATGGGCAGCATCATTATGCCTTTTGAGTGGTTTTGAATAGAATTCTTCACAATCCTCAAAAAGTTTTTCAATCCGGGGATCTCCCTGCATTCTGTTTAAAGCATAGTTCTGAGCTTCTATATCTCCATGCTTTTCTGCCTTGAGAAAATCAAGCCATGGAAATTCAAATACCTGACCTATGTTTTCATTTTTGACAATTTTACCCATTCATACACCTCCCAACAATCATCCATTAACAATAAATTATACATTATTTCACTTTTATTTTCAGAATGATTTTTTCATACTTTTTTCAATTCCACTTGTATCAATCTGAAAATTCAGTGTCATAATTATAGCTGAAATTAAAATCAGCATATATAGAAATTCATTTCCACCTGATCTGTTCATAATTCTGTGAACAAAATTACCAGTCAAGAGTGAATTACTGAAATTGGCTGCAAAAGCTATTGTCTTCAGTGTTCCGATTAAAATGGTTGATATAAACACAGCTGCTGACATCATGAAACTCCCATACTTCCTGCCTATATGAATGAACAACTTAAATGCTTCGACTGTCAGAAACACAATACCCATTATATGTACAAAATCACTGAACTTATTACCACTTTTAAATAACGGCTCTAATATTCCCCTTAAAGGGAAAACAAGGCTTATAGTTACGGAAGATATCAGTACCACACATACAGTAAAAAATATTCGCTTTTTATAATTCATATATTCACCACCTTACTAACATCCCTACTGATATTCAGTCAATGAGGGTAAATTCATAATTATTCTTTCAAAGGTGCCTTTCGCACCAGAAGATAGCTGAAAGCAAGGCAGATTACAGACATTACCAATAAAGAAATCACACTTAAATGGGAATTCCCATCTGTAAGACCCATTATCCTGTTGAATATTTTTATCAATGACTCGGTACTGGTGGCATTTGTAAACCTGTCCGACATTACCATTATGGCTATTACAATTGCTGGAACAAGTGATATAAAAACTCTCATCATCTTTCCGGATCTGTAGTATAAAAGTGTTATGAACCATCCCATGGAAATGGCATAGAAGTAGAGAGAAAATGTCCAGAGATATGCCGAAAAAACATTTGTATCGGTATATATAGTTTCAAAAAGAGTATCATAAGGAATAAAATTGTTAATTATTACAGCGCCAATCATACTTATCAACGCCATAGACGCAGTTAAAATCAGGAAACTTATAATTGTTGTTTTATACTGCATAAATCTGCTTATATTGTTAGCCTGTAAAAATTTAAAATCCTCTTTGAAATAATTCAGCCCCGCAATGAACAGAAATATCATACTGGCTATTCCCAGGCCGTTAAACTCACCGGTATTTCCCTTATCATCATTACCACCAAATACGAGTATTCCGCTATTATTCAATAAAACAAACAGAATTACTATGGCGATTAAAATGGAATAAAAAATTATCAACGAATTTTTTGTGCCCCACAGCTGCCATCTGACTATTTTAAAGGTTTTATTCATATCATTCCCTCCTCAATCATGCTTTTAATGGTGCTTTTCTTATCAGAAAATAGCTGAAAATCAAACTGATTACCGATAAACCTAAAAAGGAAAACACACTTATATATGAATTCCCATCGGCTATTCCCATCATTCTGCCGAATATTTTTACCAGACCTTCATAAATTAAGACTCCGGCATTCTTTTCCACCATCGCAAATACGGCTATTAAAAATGCGGGAGAAACGGAAATTAAAACTCTCATCGTTTTACTGGCTCTGTAGTACAAAAGTGTTATAAACCATCCCAGAGTAATTGCAAAGAAATGCAGTGAAGATGTCCAGATATTAACTGAAAAAACATTCGAATCGTTATAAACTCTTTCAAATAAAGACCTGTACGGAATAAAATTATTGACTATTGCTCCACTTACCATATTTATCAACGCCATAAATACACTTAAAGCCAGAAAAGTAATGATAGTTGTCTTAAACTGCATCGATCTGTTTATACTGTTAGCCTGCAGGAACTTAAATTCTTCCTTGAAGTAATTCAAGCCGCTGATGAACAGGAAAATCATACTTGCTATTCCCAATCCTGTAGCTTCACCATTAACTCGTAAGAATTTCTTTATTCCATTTTGCTGAAGTAGAATTGTGATGATAACCATAGCAACAGAAATTAAATAAAAAGTAATCAGACCCTTTTTTGAACGTGAAAGCTGCCATTTTACTATTTTAAAGGTTCTATTCATAGCATCTCACTCTTCATTCGTTTGTTAAAGCTATAAATAATTTCTGTAATTCAGCTTTATCAACATCGAGGTTTAAATCAGACAATCTATTACTATCTCGTTCAGAATATTCTTCCAGCACGGTAACCGACTTGAATTTTCCTATAGTCTCCATTCCGGTGAAACTCTTTGATGCAATATATTTTTCCACATTGCCCGCTTCTCCGGACACCGTATAGGCACTTTCAAGCAAGTCTTCGACACTCTTGTCCATTATTATTTTTCCGGATTTTATTATTATCGTCTGTTCGAGCACTTCGGCTATTTCTTCTATAAGATGTGTGGAAATTATCATGGTATTCTCAATTTCTGCATATTTAGTCAGAAGTTCTTTATAGAACATGTCTCTGTGATTTGCATCCAGACCAAGAACAGGCTCGTCAAAAATCATCATTTCAGCGTTAGTTGCCATAGTGGTTATTGCTTTAAAGATCGTTCTGTACCCTGTGGATAAATCCTTGATTTTTTTCTTCGTATTCAATCCGAATTTATCTGAAATCCTGAGTGCATATTCGTGGTCAAATTCGGGATAAAATTCACCAGTCCATTTGAAACCTTCATTAACTCTCATATAATCCGGAAAAAGATTCATTTCCATCATGTAATATATCTGTCCCAACACATTATCGTTGTCCTTGACATTCTCTCCATCTATAAAAACATCTCCAGTGGTTGGATATATCTTATTCGTCATCATGTTGAGCAAAGTAGTTTTTCCCGCACCATTTCTACCCAAAAGCCCGTATATTTTACCCGGAATTATATTCATGCTGACATTATCAAGGGCCAGGGTTGTACCATAGTATTTTGTCAGATTATCTATTTTTATACTTTTCATTTCTGCCAGCTCCCTTCGATCATCTTTATAATTTCATCTTTACCTATTTTGAGTTTTGCTGCTTCATCTATCATTGTTAAAATAAACATTTTATAAAATTCCTCTTTCCTGTTCATGAGAATTTTCTCCTTTGCACCTTTTGTAACGAACATACCAACACCCCTTTTTTTATGTACGATTCCATCGTTTACCAGTAAATTTATTCCTTTTGCAGCTGTAGCGGGATTTATTTTGAAATTGATCGAAATTTCCGTTGTAGACATCAGCTGTCCTTCTTCTTCAAATATATCCTTTAGAATGTCATCTTCTATTGAATGTGCAATCTGCATGTATATTGGTTTATCACTTTCAAAATTTAATTTCATCTCAGCACCTCCTCTGGTTACTTGAGTGGTTAATTACTTGTGTAATGAACTATACTATAAAAAAAAGAATTTGTCAACCCTTAAAAAAGAGGATGATTAAAAAACCATCCTCTTATAAAAATAAATACAGCTATTTTAACTACTTATATTCGGTTTTAATTGAATAAAGTCATCTATCTTCAATATAATTGAACAGAAATTCTCCTATACTTTTTTTCTGTACCAGTATTTATAAAGTTCTTTAAACCCAAAAGAATCGTAAAGTTTAATGGCATTTTCATTACTCTCGGTAACCTGCAGATAAGCATCCTCAACACCAAGGCTTCTGATTTTCGATAACATATTCCCCAGTAATTTCCTGCCAAATCCTTTGCCTCTCTCATTTTCCCGTATTATTACGCTAAAAATCCCCGCAATAGGTGTCTTCACAACACCAAGCCCACATCCAACAACTTCTTCACCTTCACATAAAACGGTGTATAAATTCTTCTCTCCATTTAGCCTGAGTAAATTACCGAATATAACTCTTTGTTCCTCACTCAATTTTGCAAATTCACAAAAAGAATCCATCCACTTAACCGAATTGTTCCTCGAATATATGATATCTCCGGATTCTTCAAAGTCCCATTTATCAAGATTGAGATGCATAACCAATGTTTGATCGATTTTATCATAACCTCTGTTTCCCAGAAATTCATCCAGATCAGCAGGCTGTGACATCTCTGTCATCTTAAATATCAAAGGTAATCCTTCTTCCGCATAAAATTTTTCACATTTTTCCATTTTATGCTCCAAAGGAGCCAAATTAGGATAAAGAGGATGTATTGAGTTCGATCTCTTCGTATAACCTCTGGCAAATCTTAAAACCCATCCATCATACAATTTAGTTTCTAATGTAGGCCATGTATTCAGAAAAAGTTCTTCCATTCTCACTATATCATGTTTATTTTCCATTATCCCTCCATAAACGATTTAAATCTCTTCTAATTTTCTTCTTCAATTTCTTCGTTGTTATCGAGGACTTTATTCAAAGTATTAAAACCTTTCAGAATATTTTCCAGATCATCATCAGTAGCACTGCTAAGTATTCTCAGAAATTTCTCATGCGCTTCCCTGAGAAATTTTTTAAATTCATTTTTCAACTCATCGGACACTATAAGATATACCTTTCTTCTGTCCGTTTCAGATCTCTTTCTCGTCACAAGACTTTTTTTCACCAGAGAATCAGCTATTCCCGATACCGTACTGTTTTTGATTCTCATCATTTTACTTATATCCGTATGAGTCATATTTTCATTCTCTATGATAATCTGAATCAGTTTTGCCTGCTGCATCGTTATGTTATGCCCTAAAAAATCAAAATGACTGTGCATTATTTTCCTTAGTTTCTTAGGAATTTCAGAATAAATTTCAAAAATTTCATCTATCTTTTCTTCTTTTTTGTTCAAACCTACCACCCTGTTATTTTGTTCTATTTATTATACTACAATTCTTTAGCATACGAATATTTTTATAGCTAAAATTTTAGAAAAGCAATTTATTTCTTCAATTACCCAATATTCTTTTCTCATAAAAATTAATAGATGTCTCTTTAAAATTATATTTATCCGGTGAATAGCCGATTTCTTTCAGGTATTCATAAAAATCAGCATCATAAATATAGGTTTCCCTTCTTCCTTTTATATCGTAAAATTTCTCTCCGAGAAATTTTGCAAACCCTTCCACCAGATTCTCTTCGCAAAAAGCATTCCAGGAATAAGAAGATTTTAAAGAGGAATTCTTTTCCCAATACTCATAAAATTCTTTAACACTTTTCAACCTTTCGGATAAATCCTTAAATCCTGCATCATCCGTGAATTTCTGAAAAAAACTGTGAGAAAATTCATGCAAAGCCGTGGACATTATATGCTCGACTTCAGTAATATTACCCTGTATAGTGGATATTTTCAAATTACCATGTGTGAAACCATATGCACCTACTTTCCGAAATGTAAAGTAAAAAAGTGAAGAATATTTCCCGAGATTCATACCGGTTTCTTTTTCAATTATTTCAAATGGATTGGGATAATCAGCCAGATTATCATTGAATTTATCTGTCTTTGTATTATAATACTCAATGTTACCCTGAAAATACTCTTTGAAAAACTCATCGTAAAATACGGGCATAAGATTCAGCAGGGACGTCTTGGTTTCTTTGGAAATACCCGAACTGCTCTTAATAAGAACGATTAAATCATCTATGTTGGAATTATCAGCCGTTAAAGTGGAGATATTCAGCAGTTTCCATACATGGATGTTTTCGAAAATATTCTTCAGTTCCAGTTTATTTTGATATGTAAATAAATCATAAGTTTTGATAAGCCATTCGTAATGTCTTTTTTCAATTTCGTTTTCTGAAGAATAGTATTCCTGATATTTTTCCGGGCAAAGTACATTTGCCTGATATATCTCGTAAAGAGTATCCAGCAAAAGATACTTTAAAGTTATACTCCTTATTTCCATTCCATTATTTATTTCAGTTTCCATAGGCTTATTTACAGTAGGACCATAATTACAGCACGTTAATGTGTTTATTACCACTAAAATCAAGAAAATATAAAAAATATTTTTCATACTATTTCTCCTTATTCAAAAACCAGTATTCATAGTTCAGCGCAAGGTGAATTATATCATTATGAATTTAAATATAAAATATTCTATAAATAAAAGAAGGTGTATTGATGGAGGAAGTAAGAAACTATTATGATAAGAACCCTTTAATCGAATGGGAAAGACTGGAAAGACACAGGCTGGAATTTGACAGCACAAAAAAGATATTCGATAATTTCATACCCAAAATTAAAGACAGTAAAATAAGAATTGCCGATATTGGCGGGGGGCCAGGAAGATATTCGCTTTACCTTGCAAGTAAAGGGTATGAAGTTACTCTGGTGGATCTTTCCTGTGAGAATATATGTCTTGCGATTCAAAAATCTGAAGAATTGGGAATAGCTTTTGACGGAGTTTTCAATGCAAATGCACTTGACCTTGATATACTGGAAGATGATAGCTATGATGTCTGTCTTCTTATGGGGCCTTTATATCACCTGCTTGAAGAAAACAAAAGAAATCAGGCAGTGGAGGAAACTGTAAAAAAACTGAAGAAAGGCGGAACTATTATCACTTCTTTCATATCGAGATTTGCTCCTCTTTGTGACATCCTTAAAAATTACCCTGATATAATTCTGAAACAAAAAAATCAACTCCTGGAACTTATAAAGGATGGCAGAAACATACCAAGTGAGGAAAATCCCGGATTTACACATGCATATTTCAGCACTGCCAGAGAGTCAGTGGAATTGCTTGAAAAAAATGGCATTGAAACAATGAGAATTTCATCTATTGAAAGCCTTGCTTCCCTTCGTGAAAAAGAACTGTACGCCTTATCTGATGAAATATACGATAAATGGGTTGATTTAATTTATGAAATTTCAACTGAACCCTCAATTATAGGTGCGTCTGAACATTTAATACATGTTGGAAAAAAACTTTAATGCCCGGATAATAAACTTTTCACCATCTGATTACCACTGATTATGATATAATCCTCTTAATATTTCTATAAATAATGAATGTTTGAAATTAGATAATAAGCAAATAAACAGTTCTTTGATTATTAAAATAAAAATAAGTGCTGTGAACAATACCGGCACTTATTTTTGTTTATATAAACTATTCGGAAATATTCCTGGAGGATGGAAAATTGAAAAAGATGAAGTTGATGGGAAAATTTTTAGTTCCAATTATTCTGACGGTATCTATTACCCTGGCCGGCTTTTTGCTGTTCATTTCTCTCGAAGTCAGAAAAATATCAGTTGCCGATGCAAAAAGTATTGCCGAAGAGATGGCTTTGAAATATGCCCGGAAATCCGAGGTGGAAGTCAAAGATAAATTCGACACGGCAAAACTACTGGGAATTTTCATAGGTGAAATGATCGAAAACAATTTGCTGGATGAACCATTTATAAACCATCTGCTGCAGAAAACCTCTTCTGAAAAAAGCATTATCGGCTCAAGAATAACCTGGAATAAAAATGCCATTACAAAATCAGGAATGAAAATCTCCTCAGAAAAATCTGAATATTTTAAAACTACCGATACGTTGAAAAAAGAGATAGATAAAAGATTTAAAATATCTAACTTTGAGGTAAATGAAAATCTTGCTATAAGTACAGAATCAATAAATATTAACGATACTAAAAACATGATTTTTTCTATAAAACAGCCTGTTGCCCTGAATAAAATAGTATATGCATTTATAGAAATATTTTTCGACAACAAAAATCTTAACGAAATGCTGAATGGAATAATGCCATTCGAAACAGGATATGTGTCATTGACCACTTCAAATGGAGTTTACATATCACATACCAATTCCGACAGAATAGGCAATTTAATGGAAGGAGAAGAATTATCCAGGGCAATTGAAACAAGTTCAGAAAACATGATAACAACACTCAGCGATTACTCTCAAACCCTTCAAACCGAAGTATACAGAATATATGTTCCTGTGGGACTGGACAGTACTCAGATGCATTGGGCATTCAACATAAACATTCCGATAGACAAAGTCTATAAGAACTCCGATTCCTTGCTATTTTATCTCATAATATTCGGATTGATAACTCTTGTAATAGTATCGGTTGTGGTCATACTTCTAACAAGGAGTACGATCAATCCCGTAAAAAAACTCAACGAAAAAGTATACGAATTTGGTACCGGGAACCTGAGTTTTGATGTAGTGGCAAAGGGAAATGATGAAGTCTCAGAAATATCCCGTACTTTAAGTAAAATGGCGATGGAATTGAAAGAATCAATAAAAACTGTTTACGATTCGAGTTTTCAGATCAACGATACATCCAAAGAATTATCGGAAATTTCCAGAAATCAGGAAATTAATATAGAAAACCTCTCAGATAATTCCACTCTGGTTGAAAATAACATTGAAGAAACATTAACTTCTGTGGAAGAGATGAAAATCAAAGTAAACGATGTTGCCTCGCTTGCCGATAATGTTTCGGATATTTCAAGCAATTTGCATTTTGAAGCTGAAAATGCCTCAATTGAAGCAGTGGAAGGTGAAAAAGTCATAACAGAGATAGTAAGAATAATTGAAGACTCCAACAGGCAAACACTTGAAACCGGCAGAGGCGCTAAGGAACTTGCCGAAAGTGTAAAAGACGTACAGGAAATAGTGCATACGATTTCATCCATTGCAGAACAGACTAATCTTCTCGCTTTAAATGCCGCCATTGAAGCTGCAAGGGCAGGTGAGTCCGGAAAGGGATTTGCAGTTGTCGCAGATGAAATAAGAAAACTCGCAGAAGAAAGTAAGATTTCATCCGCTAATATAGCTAATATTCTGCAAAAAGTACAGCAAAAAGCGGAAGAAACAAATTTCTCCACTGAAAACACCATAAATACCGTTAAAAATGTAGATCAGATGACTTATGAAGTTGAAAGTAAATTTAAAGATATAGCCGGAAAAATAAAAAGTATTTCCCAGATGATAAAGAATCTGACTGAAGTTTCAAAAAAACAAAGCATTTCTGCTGAGGAAATGTCAAATCGCATGAATCAGACTGAAGCTATAACAATTCAGATAAAAAATCAGATGGAAAACATGAGTAAATCTGTAAACATGCAGAAATACTCTACGGGATCCATTGAAAACTGCGCAGAAGAGTTGAGTTCCCAGGTTGACATGTTACTGAAAAAAATCAAAAAGTTTAAATTTTAAAATTCAAAAAACAATTATTCTGAAATGCATCCAAAAGTTGTTATTCAACTTTCAGATGCATTTTTTATTTTTTTACTCATTCGGAAACACGCCATACATGCACCAAAGTCCTTTCCCCGTCACCCCTGCCAGGTTCAAAAACATAAAAAAGTCCATGCGCCCTGTCATAACTACATGCACCCAAATGATACCATTCCTGAATACTTTTCACATTGTACAATAAATCATCAACTTCCAGCACGGCATATGGTTGCGGTTCATATGGTTGCATAACACCATTTGCAACTGCAGCAAGATCACTCGTATCGTAAAAAATAATCTGTCCATGGAATTCATCACTCCACCATCCTCTGTTGTCGCAAGACAAACAAGGGCCATCCTGATTTCCATACCAGGTATCTCCAATACCCTTAGTTCCAACAAAAACAACTGCGGATTTATTTCCAGCTGTCAACCAGGTTCCTCCGGACCATTCATCCGAATGGGCATATCCATTCATCTGATAAACAGGATCAGGTTCCCCTTCATAATTGTTGGAATATTTTATAAGTGGAACACTTGACAGTACACTTCCATTCGCAGGTGGATTACCATCAATCCAGGGTCCAATTGCAACTAATGTCGGGCCAAATCCGGACCATCCCCCATCCCGGTATCTACCTGTAGCAAGCCGCATACCTGTAGCATTGTTATTTGACCATATTTCAGGAATTTCAAAAAGATAATCATTTATACTGTATAAATTGTATTCTCCAACCCACCAGGCACCTTGAGAATCAGGTGATGAAAGAACAGTCTCACACCACATATGTGAAGGTATTTTATCCACACCCGGATCATCCTGCATATGGGCACCCCAACAGAGATAAAGTTTTTCAGTATGTTGTCCACCTTGAGGAGGCAGATATTCCATACCCATTCGTGGCATTTCTACGAGTCCGTCAAAAAGTGCCATCTTTAAATTCGAGAATCCCTGAATTACATCTGCCGTATTTAAGTCTGCTAAATTCTTAGAAGGTGAAATTAAAGGAATTGGTATATCTATTTCCGACACATAATGAAGAACATCAAATCCGGCACCGAATAAAGATCCGGGAAATCCATCATCCGCTCCATGTAAATCGCCCTGAGGATAATATGCCATTGCCATACCGCCATATTCCCACATCTGTGCCTCACTAATACCCTGTGGTGTCAGAAATGCCCCTAAATACTCGAGATCTGCTGGCATCAATCTCTGTGTGTTTGTCGGCTGAACTGTATCGACAGTTGTAAAACTCCATACATCCCCTGCAGTTATTCCCCTTGACGATATTGAAGTTCTATCATCGGTATCAACACGCCAGTTATAGACTATGCCATTTTTCATCACTGGTAGTGATACTTCTGTTGCCGTTATATCATCGAATATTCTGATCAAGTCACAGCTCTGTGTTGCAAACCATATATCATAATACAGATTATCCCCATCAAAATCATACCCTTCCCAAGATATTGATGTACTAACGGGTATATCCGTGGCATTATTGACAGGCAAGGGATTAAAAGCTTTCAAAGGTGGGGTGTTGGAATTCTCTATGGATATCCAAAGGGATACCGTGGATATTTTTCTCGGAACAGCGTTCAAAGCATCGTAAGCCTGTACTATAAGCTCATATAAACCATAGGGCTTACCAGTGATAGTCAGTAAGTAATGTCTCTCGGGTACTCCAACTATCTCTTCATCATCAAAATTAACTCTGTAATTAACCTCTCTTAAAAATGTCAGCTCCAAATTTAAATGAGTTACATTAGAAGAAATTCTAAGCGGACTGGAATTATTGCTATATTCACTAGATCTTGAACCTGGAATATCTGAAAACACAATTACAGAATCTATAACCGTCATTATTGAAAAATCAGGAACATTGGAGATAACATCAATTATGCCAGTACACGATGCAGAGATTAAAAAAAATACAAGTAGAACTGCTAAGATTATAATTACGGCCTTTTTCACAAAAACCACCTCTGAAAAGTTAATTTACATTTCAGATAATAATAACAGCTATAACTTTTTATTATACCACGCTTATTTTTTTCTTAAATTCAGAATTGCTTTATAACTATATTTAATAACAGAAAGATATTTCCAAAATAACAAGTAAGATAATTCAGATAAGCAATTGTTGAGAGATTTGTATTTCTAATTCTAAAGGGCAACACAGCCCTTTTGAAAATTCAGCTTTTTTCTTCGTATATTTTAACGGAATTTTTTAATTTATGGAACTCATCCAGATAGTATTCCCATTCATTGCTTTCAATTACATTCCCAATAGCGTTAAGCATTTCGGATTTTATTTTATTTAAAAGAACCTGCTGATCGTAAGGTATATTTATCAGATCTTTGAATATCTTAGCTATACTGGATAATGTACTCTTTTTATCTTTAAATATTTCATCCCATTTTACGATATCATCAATCAAAGAATAAAGATCATTTTCGAGTATTACATGTAATTCTTCATCTTTCATTCTATTAAAAGTCATCATTACTTTTTTTATTCTCTTTCTTGTTAATTCCGGTTTTATTTCTCCATTCTTTACTATTCTTTTATACATTTCATTTATACGACTTTCCTCATCAAGCTGTTCGAATCTCATCTCAGCATATTTTGACTTAAATCCTAGTTTCTTATAAAGTAACCTAGCCGGATTATCATACTCCACATGAAGCGCAATATTTCCCGTACATAATTCCACTACTTTTTTAATAAGATTTTTTCCTACCCCTTTTCCGCGATATTCCCTATGTACCGCTATATATACCAGAATATGCCTTGGAATATAACCTTCCATAGCAGTGTCGTTAACTACTACAACACCAATCAGTTCATCTTCTTCATTTGCCGTTACTATAAACCCACCTTTACCATCACTGGAATCCATTGCATATTCAATCGCATTACCTATTTTTTCCTTATCATCCCCATATTTCCCAAGATGGCTATACAAAAATTCAACAATTCTTTCATTTTCAATTTCCCCTTCGCTGTTGTAAACATGATAATTCAAAGAATCACTCTCCTTATAAAAATATAAAGTATTTATTATTCCAAATTGTTTTTTTTTATGAACGGTAGACAAATAACGTTGTAAGTAATCTATCAACTGTATTATAAGTATCCTGAATTTGAACAATTACTCAAATGAAAATTATATTATTGTTATATGCGGATTTTTATTCTGACAATTTCATTATAACATACCTGTTTTTACACAGATTATTTATATACATTTTCAGCATAGTTTCCGGTACTCACAAGTTTTTATGTTTATATGCACAAATTTGTTTTTTATACTATTTATATCGATGCAGGCAAAATATCGCTTTGATCTGTTATTAAATTTTCATATCTTATAAACATTTTAAAATACTCTTTTAAAGAGAAGCAAACAAGAAAGAGGTTTAATTAGAAATTTTTTCATTGTATAATTTTGCTGCTTTTTTTAATTTATAGAATTCATCCAGATAAAACTCCCATTCTTTGCTTTCTATAACATATTCAATTGCATAAAGCATCTCGGATTTTATTTTATTCAACAATACCTGCTGATCGTATGCTATGTTCGTTAAATCTTTAAACAGTGTTGCCAGGTTCGATAACGTACTTTTATCTCCTTTGAACATTTCATCCCACTGAAGTATTTCATCGACCATAGAGTACAGTGAATCTTCAAGCTTAATATTCAATTCTTCATCATTCATTTTGTCATAATTCATCATAACTTCTCTTACTCTATTATTTGTTAATTCAGATTTACATCTACTATTTTTAATAATTCTCCTGTACATATCCTTTATACGGCTTTCATCATCGAGCTTTTCGAATATCATTTCTGCATATTTGGATTTAAACCCGAGTTTTTTATAAAGCAGCCTTGCAGGATTATCAAACTCAACATGAAGTGCGATATTTCCCGTACAGAGTTCCACTGCTTTTTTTATAAGATTTTTACCGATTCCTTTACCCCTATGATCCTTATGAACCGCTATATATACCAGAATATGCTTGGGTATATATCCTTCCATAGCGGTATCATTAACAACCGCAGCACCTACTAATTCATCCACCTCATTGGCGGTTACTATAAATCCACCCTTATCCACGCATGAATCCATGGCATAATCGATTACACTTCTGATTTTTTCTTTAGGGTCTCCATATTTTCCGAGATGCTTATGCAAAAACTCCGCTATCTCTTCGCATTCGATTTCCCCTTCGTTGTTGTAAACATGATAATTCATATCATCACTCTCCTTAAAGAAAACAATTTATCATTTTTACAATTATTTATTCATTTTTATATTTACTCATAAAAAGGTGAATTGAAAGAATTTTAAGCAGCGCATTGAAGTGCTTTTACGTACTCAGATAATTTCTGATGCTTAAAAGTTTTAATAACTATCAGATTTTTACTTTCATAATATTATTATACCACACATTGTATGATAGTTCTTTATTCTTATTTACATTTTATTAACTTGTTCTGGAGTATACTCCAGGGTTTAAACTGTTAATATACAAATATAGGGAGATGATTACATGTATATAGGAGATTTCAGCAAAATAACCGGTATAAACGAAGATACCCTCAGATATTATGAAAAAATAGGCCTCATTTCGCCTGAAAGAATCGGAAACAACAGGGATTATACCAATGAGGACAAGATAAGGATAGAAACTATTGTGTACCTTAAGGATTTAAATTTTACGCTATCAGAAATAAAAGAAATACTAACACTTGATGATGTAATAACTTCTGATATTGATAATGGAAGGTTTGACAGCGATAAAGTAAATAAACTCAGAGCTATAACCGAAAACAAATTAAAATACCTGGAAGAGAAGGAAATCGAAATGGCCATAGTTAAAAATATATTGAAAAAAATGCTGAAAAAACTGAGTTTTTTTGAAGAAAAAAAAGAAATACCCAAAACTTTTAATATCAACTCTGAAAACATATAAAAAACAAAAAAGCGATTGCTGTTGCAATCGCTTAATGAATGGTAGCCCTACGGGGAATCGAACCCCGACTCTCGGACTGAGAATCCGATGGACTAGCCGTTATCCTATAGGGCCATTCGAATGAAAAGAGTATAACACAAACCCATTTCATTTTAAAAACCCTCCACTTCTTGTGGAGGGTAAAAAAGGGGCTCTGGGCGATACCTACTCTCACGTGGACAACCCACACTACCATCGGCCATGAAGAGCTTAACTGCCGGGTTCGGGATGGGACCGGGTGTTTCCTCTTCACGTATCGT